>Ga0206864_1008_pt1 | contig 77446 bp, 69 predicted proteins | sample Alteio_BWOrgCont_42_FD_152632 | JGI IMG/M metagenome (GOLD analysis project Ga0206864, IMG submission 152632) | Enriched cells from forest soil in Barre Woods Harvard Forest LTER site, Petersham, Massachusetts, United States -... | ecosystem: Environmental > Terrestrial > Soil > Temperate forest >...
CTGAGCATACAGGAATTGGTGGCTGTGTTAGAAAAATCGTACGGGAAACGTGAGATGGTGCATAGTTGAGGTGAAAGGGGGGAAAGTGGCAGTGGCAGTAGCAGTAGCAGTTTGTTCTCCGGTTCATGGTTCGTAGCCAGAGTTTGGGGGTGCGGTGAAGAGTAAAAGGCGAAAGGTGAACTTGTGCTTTTCTAACCGAAGCCTCGAAACTAAACATCATTTCATAATCACCACGACATTATCTTACTTAAGCTTCATCTACGCAAAATAGGGATGATCAGGGTTTACGATCAATTCATGCCTGTAAGGGTGAATCAGCACGTCCATGTCTTCGAGCGGAATAGCACCGAGCAGTGGCTCGTTATCGCCAGGCAATACCATCGCGTTCACACTACAACGACGATTTTTAAAACGGACTTCCACCGGGCCAACAACGTCATATTCAACAATGTGACCGTTGGCAAGCTGCCCCTTACGTTGCTCAAGTACAGGTAATTTCAATTGTTCCTGTATATTTTCGTTGATGCACATGTATACGCTGCCGGTATCCACCAGCATATTCACATACATTCGTTTGATCTCATCTTCTCCATTGAAGTAGCGCCTGGCGAGTATTAGGTCCTCGCCATTAATCAGTTCGATTTCAGCATAAATAACGCCCATTACAATGTTTTTATAAAGTTACAAAAAATTCAGCTGTCAAAAAGATCGTTGGTTATGCGAATCAAGATCCAACTCTAAAGGGCTCCTTCGGAGCACCCGGATAAGCGGATAAATTTCGACCACTTTGCAGCTAAACAATGACCCAAACCATCCAATTCTGCCTCTTTTCGACAAAATGCATTACCCCATCCACTGCAACTGCTACTGCCCTTCACCTGGCTCTTGGTTCTTGATGCTTGGCTCTTTGTACTGCTACTGCTACTGCTACTTCCACTCCACCTGGCTCTTAATCCTTATTAGCTATTGCCCCGTCGAAGTACTTTCAAATTCCTCATCGACGCTTTCGCGCAGATCATAGAGGAGCCACTGCTTTTTTGCAATTGAACCAGCTTCCTGGTGCAGCAGCTTGATGAAATCGTCCACTCCTATCGGCTCGTTGCCATTTGCATGGATTAGCACGATGCTTCCGGGCGCGGATTTTTGGCCTTTGGCCAGCCATGCATCGGAACCCACCGGAATCAAGCCGAAGTCAGTTATTTTGTATACCAGCTGTTGATCGGATACCAACCCCGGAAATCTAAAGAATACTGATGGCAGCAAACCGTTTCGCAGCATGGCTTTCTCGGTTTCCAGCACCTCGTAATTAATATCGGTACCCGGCTCCAATAAAAAATTATCCCTGAGCGGCGCGGTCGCGCTTACGCGATGGTTATAGGAATGATTGATCCAGGTAATATAGATCTCTTTGTTAGCCTGCATCTGTTTTAGCCAGGCAAGGTCGTCCGGGTGCTGCCGCATCCATACACCGGTAATAGATAGCGCGACCGGGGCCGGGCGTTCCACTTTTTCAAATTCGGTAAAAATATCGGTAAAAACCCGCCGGTCGAGCGGGCGGTGCGATGGGCACAGGTCGGCTGTAAGGCTTATCCCGGCTTCTTTTGGCATACCTTCCTGTATGCCCGCATCCTGAATGTTGGCCGATTGCTTTTCGGCCTGGTCGATAGCCCTTACATAGGGCGTGTTTTTAAAAAAGGCCCTTGCGTCGGCCAGGTTCATTGTTTTGACCTGGTAATTATTGGTTTCGTCAATTTTGGTAACCAAGGTTCGGGGGTCAACCAGGAGATAGTAGTTTTTTCCTTCGTTTGCAAATTGCCGCAGGATCATATAATCCTGCGGGGCATGGGTAGCCCAACCGTAAAGTATTTTATAGTCCGTAATTCTTAAAAAGTTGGCCTGGGCGAAAGCTGCGGTTGTGGATGCCGCGGACAAAAAAAAGAAAAGAAGATATTTTAAAGGTCTGTTCATTGTAATTTCGGTTATTAACAGGCAAATTCGGCTTTAGTATATATAAGTTTGTATCCGATGATTTGTTTTCACGACAAATCTAAAAATCGTAAATCGTAAATCCCATGACCCGATTATCCGTCAACATTAATAAAATAGCAACATTGCGCAATTCGCGCGGTGGCAATAACCCCGATCTGGTACAGGTTGCGAAAGATTGCGAACGCTTTGGCGCGCAGGGCATAACTGTACACCCGCGGCCCGATGAAAGGCATATTCGCTACAACGATGTTTTTGAATTGAAGAAGATCGTAACTACCGAATTTAACATTGAAGGCAACTGCCAGGAACAAAAATTTGTTGATTTGGTGCTGGCAAACAAGCCCGAACAGGTAACATTGGTTCCTGATGTTTTGGGGCAGCTCACTTCCAACCATGGCTGGGATACGATCAAAAACCAGGAATATTTGAAGAAAATCATAGGCGTTTTTAAAAACGCAGGTATCCGCGTCTCCATTTTCGTCGACCCCGTGATAGAAATGGTGGAAGCCGCCGCAACGACCGGCTCCGACCGGATCGAGCTGTACACCGAAGCCTATGCACACCATTATCACGAGGATAAGGAAGCGGCCATCGAGCCCTACGTAAGGGCAGTCGCAAAAGCAATCGAATGCGGCCTTGGCATCAACGCCGGCCACGACCTCGATCTGCAAAACTTAAAATATTTTGCCCAAAATATCCCCCACCTCGACGAAGTAAGCATTGGCCATGCCTTGATATCCGATGCTTTGTATTACGGGCTGGAAAATACCATACAGATGTATCTAAGACAATTGGTGAAATAACCATCCAACGCCAGGAGACAACGCTACCCGGATACCCGATTATAACTCATCCGATTTAAACTCATGACCAGTGTAATCTTCATTGGTAACGGCTCCATTAACCACGACTTTGTCAAAAAGGATGATGTAAGTATCAAATTCCTTTGGATTTTTTACGATAGTTTTTACCCGGGAGCCTAAAATCTTTCCGAGGGCGGTCGAAGCCGCCGTATCGGCCGGTATGGTCTTACCATTTATGAATTTCACGGTAAGGGAGGTGCTTTTGCCGCTACTTCCGCTGACCTTTTTCGCCAAAAAAGTAATGTCTTCAAAACCATATTTGGTCTTAATAGAATCGAGGACGGCTGTTTTCTTCCCGTTAAAATCCGGTGGGTAGCTCGTCGTAAATGTACATCCAACTAGCCAAATTCCGGCGATTGCAAGAATGATTTTGGTTTGATAAGATCTCATAAATACTTAATTAGGCTAAGAGTGATTTGATCTTTTAAAAATAGATAATCTATTGCAATATTTCTAATCCCAACCAAACTCAGGGTATGAACAATTGCAAACAAGGGCCGCTAAGCCACTCCGGGGCGGCCATGAACCAGGAACATATGAACCTTTTAGCCTGGGTTTTAATTTACAGCTTTATGACCTTTCGGCCGACTGCAAACTAATAACTGCAAACTGAACGGCTACCGGATAATCGTCAGACTTCCGGATATCAAGTTGCAGGTGTCGTTTAGGTTGATAATGTAATAGTACACGCCATCAGGCAGTCGCTCACCATTGTAATTGCCGTCAAACGGCGTAGCATATCCTTTTGAATCAAATACCCTTCGCCCCCAGCGGGTAAACACCTGCACCTCGGCAGCCGGATAGCCCGCAATCCCGTTTATAACCCAGTAATCGTTAATCCCATCGCCATTTGGTGTAAAGGTATTTGAGATATTAACGGATGACAGGCCTACGCTCACCCTTACGGCAGCCCGGGCGCTCTCGCATGTGCCTAAAAACTCACTAACGTACAAGGTACCGTTGTTTTTTACGTTGATGTTAAAATTACCGGTTGATTGCTCATCTATAGGTATTGCGCTGGTATCGGAGGCATACAAGCGGTATCCATAACCATTTTGTGTGTCCTTTATCCGCAGTGAAGCCTCACCCGGGCTGCATACTTCCAGGTCGCTTACGAGGGGTGGCGACAACATGATATCCTGGTTAATTATCGTAAAAATCGTTGAAACAATACCGCAGGTTGTCGCGTCATTAACCGTGAAAGTATAAGTTCCTGCCGCCAATCCCGAAAGGTCCGCGGATGACGATATTGGTTTATTGTTCACGTCGAGCCACTGATAAACGTAGGGCGGTCGCCCACCCGACACCTGTATGCCGGTTATACTCCCGTTGTTTTGCGAACACTGGTCATTTGTTACCACGGCTGAACCCGCGTCGATTTGTAACTGGGGGATGTCGGGCACCTCGTAAGTTCCGTATAAAACCTGGCAGCCATTCTTGTCGGTTAAATACAACAGGTAAATGCCTGCCGGCACGTTGGAAATCCCGATACCGGTATTAATGATTTGTCCAAGCTGATTCTCCCATGTTTCGAGTTTTACGAGCGAATCCACCAAAACATTTACACCACCATTGGCCTTGCCGGTGCATGACTGGTAAATATAGGTGGTATATGCGGGAAACACAGTAGGCGGAAGCTGTGCAACCGTATATGTTTTACTTGTTACGCTGCATCCGGAACCGTTCGAGGCTGTAAGCGTATAGTCGCCCGGCCCTACGTTTGACAAATTGAGCATTGTGCCAACGACAACGTTGCCGGCATTTACCCATTGAAAGGCAGTTGCATTGGTAGCGACAATCCCGGTTATGGAGCCGTTATTATTACTGCAGCTGGCAGGGGTGATTTGGACCGATGCATCATTTAAGGTAATGCCGTTGGTTGAGGGTATGATCAAATCGGTGGTGTAAACCGGCCCGCATTGGCTTTGGTCGGTTACTTCCAGCTTGTAGGTGCCGGCCGGCTGGTTCAGCAGGTCCTGGCTGGTGCCGACCGTTTGCAGCTGGCTGTTCCACCAAATATAGCTTAACGTACCTGTGCCGGTGACTATCAAACCCGTGATAGAACCTGTTGACTGGTCGCAATTGGTGGACTGGATGGCGGCTTTGGATTGATCGATATTGGGGCCGGAGACGTTGTTCAACGTAAAAGGGCCGAAAACTTGTGAGCAGGTACTGTCAGCACTTTTCACCTGGAGGTAATAGCTTCCCGCGGGAACGCCCGACAGCGTTAATGCATATCCCAAAGGGGCGCCATTTTTATCCTGCCATATTAAATAAGGCGCTCCTTGGTCATTGTTAATAATGTTTATTCCAGTAATTGAACCGTTGGGGTTATTACATGTCGATGCTGTCTTTTTTATCGCCGATGTATCGACTTGAAATTCATTCTGTATTTGATAGTAGGAAGTTGAGTCGGCGCAGCTGCCGTTTTGAATAACCATTTTATAGCTTCCTAGCTTAACATTTAACAAGTTAGAAGATTGGCCGACTACCTTTCCGCTTTGGTCATACCATTTTACAGTTACCGCATTATTTGCAACCAGTCCCGTTATCGACCCTGTTCCGTCGCCGCAAGCGTTAACAATCTTCACGGCCGAGCTGTCAATAAATGCGCGGGTAAATTCGGAGGTGTTTAAACCAAGTGTGGCCGATGCTATCACTGTTCCGTTAATTGGGCCGCTATATACCCAATTCCCATTCCCGTCCGCAACAGTCGATGCAAAATAGGTCTGCGGTGCACAAGTTGCACACTTATCGCTATAAAACAACTCTATATTTGAGTTGGGGGTTGCAGTTCCGGTTACTGAGGTTGCCGTTATTTGCGTAATCGACACAAAGGGGTAAGGAAATACTTGTCCCCCGCCTGAATGAATATACAGTTCTGTTACGCAAAATATGCTGTTTTTATTATAGGTGGCAGTAGAAAGCACGTCCACGCTAATCGGACCACAGTTCGCAATATAGTTCGCATCGGCTGCATTGATGCTTCCGATTTGGACCGGCGTTGCACTGGTGAGAACAATTCCGTACGTAGTTGAAAAGGGAATTTGGAGGGTTTTATCGGTGCCTATGTAGTTGCGTAATATTGTTACTTGCTCGCTATTATTCGCAACATTAATACCCGTGCCATTTGGGCAAGCTATAATGTTATCCACTATATTTGCAGTATTTCTGCATCCCGGGTTGGAGCATTGCAGATTTATTCCATAAAACAATCCTGTGTAAGAAACCGGAAGAACATGCTGAACCTTGAAATCGACGCGAATTTTATTGTTGCTAATGAGAATATTGACCACCGGAACTGACGGATCAGAGTTGTCTTGAGCAAACTCTAGTTGAGCGGCAAATTGGTTTCCTTCATTTGGCTGTCCGCCAATAACAACCTGACCTGAAACATATTGAAGAAATACCCCGGCATCCATGTTTGTTGACGGCGTTTCCCCATCAACATCTACGCTAAACAGATTTGCTTTCAGCGTAATATTTTGGCAGTTAGTACCGTAACTAAAATTAGTTGATAACGGCGAAAAAAAATTGGTAATTACATTTCCTTTGCCGGCGGCTCCAATCTGAATATTGATATCATTAGCTAATTCTATTCCCTTCCAGAAGTAGAATGTACTTACGTTGTTTACATTAGTCAAAAATTTGAGATAGAGACCAAAAATGCTAACGTCATGCTTATTGGTTATTCTCAAACCTGATAGCGCTTGCGTTGGCGGCGTCTGATAAAATAATGCGATTTTAGAGGTACTTACGCCAAAATAACTACCTGTTTGCGTTCCGCCATCTATCGTCAAATTCGAGCAGACATCGGGCAATTGGGATTGCAAAAAAATCGTCCTACCCGCCTGGCTGGTGTCCGGTATGTTAAAATAAATATAATTGGTGACCGAACTGTCAGCAGCCGCAGCCTGGGTGAGCGCATCCCTCAACGTGCCCGTCCCCGAATCTGCATTGCTGGTTACTGTAAATACCGTCGAAAAAGCCCTTAAACTGATGAAAAGGAACAAGAGAAAAAGTATAACTTTTTTAGGAAACATCAACCGCGGCTTGCCCGACTAAAGTACAATTTTTTCAATGTAAAACCATTGTCACTATCAGGTTAGCCAATTGTTACACCGCTATAAAATCGTAACTTCGCACAAAAATCGAAGGGGACACAAATACATGAAGCTGGACATCAACTACCAGGAAAAATTTCAATCAAGGCATATTGCTCCAAACCGCGCGGATACCGCCCAAATGTTAAAGGCCGCCGGCGTAAATTCACTTGATCAACTGATCGATGAAACCATCCCGCAAAAGATCAGGCTAAAGGCGCCGCTTAACCTGCCTCCGGCAAAAAGTGAGTTCGACTACCTGAACAGTTTAAAGCAAACTGCCTCAAAAAACAAGGTGTTCAAATCTTTTATCGGCCAGGGCTATTATGATGTGATTGTTCCCGGAGTTATCCAGCGCAATATTTTGGAGAACCCGGGCTGGTACACCCAATACACCCCCTACCAGGCCGAAATTGCCCAAGGCCGTTTACAGGCACTCCTCAACTTCCAAACCATGGTGATCGACCTCACAGGGATGGAAATCGCGAACGCCTCCCTGCTCGACGAAGGCACCGCCGCCGCCGAAGCCATGTTTATGCAATACAGCCTCCGCAAAAACCAGGGCGCCAATGTTTTTTTTGTATCCGACGAAGTGTTCCCGCAAACCATCGATATTTTAAAAACACGCGCACAGCCTTATGGTATTGAGTTGCTGATCGGCGACCATGCGACGGTTAGCCTGAGCGAAAATATGTTTGGCGCCATCGTACAATATCCCGCCGGCAGTGGCGCGGTTTATGATTATACCGGCTTTGCCACAGCAGCTCACGAAAAAGGCATCAAACTAACAGTAGCTGCCGATATCATGAGCCTGGCACTCCTTACGCCTCCGGGTGAATGGGGTGCAGACATTGTGGTAGGTTCAAGCCAGCGGTTCGGCGTACCCATGGGCTTCGGCGGACCGCATGCTGCGTTCTTTGCAACAAAGGAAGAGTACAAACGCTCGCTTCCCGGCCGCATTATTGGGGTTACCATCGACAGCGCCGGCAATTACGCTTTGCGCATGGCGCTCCAAACCCGTGAACAGCATATCCGCCGCGATAAAGCCACTTCAAATATTTGCACCGCGCAGGCGCTGCTGGCCATTATGGCCGGCATGTATGCCGTTTATCACGGGCCTTCGGGCATTAAATTAATTGCCGAAAGGATCCATGGCCTGGCCGTTTTATTGGCTGAATCGTTGGAGCAACTTGGATACAAGCAATTGAACGCTGCCTATTTTGATACACTGAAATTTGATTTCGGAGAATTAGTTGGACCTGTGCATGCAGAAGCCGTAAATAATGAGATGAATTTTCATTACAAGGGCTCTGAAGTTACCATCTCTATCGATGAAACTACCTCGCCTGAAGACATCAAAACCATCGTTCGCTTCTTTGCGCGGGTAAAGGGCAAAACGCTGAACGATGTAACCTTCGACCAATTGGCTGAAAATGTTACAACAGTGATCCCGGCATCATTACAGCGCCGGTCGGCTTATTTAACGCATGCAATATTTAATTCGCACCATTCGGAACACGAAATGCTGCGCTATATCAAATCACTGGAAACAAAGGATCTTTCCCTTTGCCATTCCATGATCGCTTTGGGCTCCTGCACCATGAAGCTGAACGCCACCACCGAAATGGTGCCCGTTACCTGGGCCGAGTTCAGCAAGATGCACCCCTTCGCCCCTGCCGACCAGGTGGGCGGCTATATGCAGCTATTTGATGAGCTGAACAACTGGCTGTGCGAGATAACCGGCTTTGCAGCTATGAGCCTGCAGCCCAACGCCGGCGCGCAGGGTGAATATGCAGGCCTGATGGTGATCCGCGCTTATCATCAGGATCGCGGCGAAGCTCACCGCAACATTGCCCTGATCCCTTCATCGGCACACGGCACCAACCCCGCCTCGGCAGCGATGGCCGGCATGAAGATCGTCGTTGTAAAATGTGACGAAATGGGCAATATCGACGTAGCAGACCTAAAAGCCAAAGCCGAACAATATAAAAATGAGCTTTCCGCCTTAATGGTGACCTACCCGTCGACCCATGGCGTTTTTGAAGAGTCGATCATCGAAATTTGCGACATCATTCACCAAAACGGCGGCCAGGTTTATATGGACGGCGCCAACATGAATGCACAGGTTGGCTTGACCAGTCCCGCCAATATTGGCGCTGACGTGTGCCACTTAAATTTGCACAAAACATTCTGTATCCCTCACGGCGGCGGCGGTCCCGGTATGGGCCCGATCGGCGTGGCGAAACACCTCGTGCCTTACCTGCCAGGGCATGTGGTGGTTGATATCGATAAAGGCAAATCCATCCACGCTGTTTCGTCCGCGCCATGGGGTTCCGCTTCTATCCTCATCATTTCGCACGCTTACATCGCGATGATGGGCAGCCAGGGGCTTACGGATGCCACCCGTTATGCCATCCTGAACGCAAACTATATTAAAGTACGCTTGCAGCACCATTACCCGGTTTTATATACCGGCGTCCACGGCCGTTGCGCACACGAGATGATACTGGATTGCCGCGCCTTCAAAAACTTTGGCATCGAGGTTACCGACATTGCGAAACGCCTGATGGACTACGGCTTCCACGCGCCAACGGTTTCCTTCCCAGTTGCCGGTACCGTAATGGTTGAACCGACAGAATCGGAGCCCAAACAGGAACTCGACCGCTTTTGCGATGCGATGATCGCCATTCGCCACGAGATCGATAATGTGGAAAAAGGACTATCCGACAAAACTGATAACCCGCTTAAAAATGCGCCGCACACCGCTGCCGTGATTACCGCCAATGAGTGGGAGCATCCCTACAGCCGCCAAAAGGCGGCCTTCCCACTGCCTTACGTAGCCGCCTATAAATTCTGGCCATCCGTTGGGCGTGTGAACGATACTTACGGCGATAGGACGCTTATTTGTTCATGTCCGCCGTTGACGGATTATGAGTTTGAAGAAAGCGAAGTGACGACTCCGGAATATGGAACATGAGACTGGGAAAAGAGGTCTAAATAATGGACCAAGCTTCTGGTTCCCCTCTTGAGAGGGGCCAGGGGTGTGTCCTGCGGGTTTTCCGAGGATTTTCTTCAATATATGCTAATTTAAAGGCACGTGCGGGACACATTTGCACACCAAATATGATTGCTGAAACCCCCAACCCACCCTATTATGCAGTGATCTTCACCTCGCTGCGCACCGAAGGAGACAATGGCTACGGCGCCATGGCCGATGAAATGAACGAGCTGGCCAAACTGCAGCCCGGCTACCTGGGCATTGAATCGGCAAGAGACGGATTAGGTATCACGGTGTCCTACTGGCGCTCGCTGGATGACATCAAAAACTGGAAAGCCAATACCCGTCACCTCATCGCCCAAAAAACCGGCCGGGATCAATGGTACGAGCACTATAAGGTACGGATTTGTAAGGTGGAGCGGGATTACGGGTTTTGATGTTATTTATCATCATAGTGGCCACGCATTCGATAGATTATAACTTCTTTCGCCTCATCATTTATAGCGTAGGTGATCCTGTCTTTTTTGTTTATTCGCCTTGAATAACCGGCTGCGTATTTTAACATTTCCGGTTCACCCGGAGTAGGGCTGTAAGGATCATTCTCTAAAGCCTCTATAATTTGGCGATTTTTTTGATTGCTTGCTTATCGCCCGATCTTTTCCAGTGGTCAATGTCTTTGAGCGCATCTTTATAAAAAACGAGCTGATAAACTACTTCCATAAATCTTTGCTGTCAATTTTTACAAATTGATCAACTTTACCGTTTTTGTAGGCCGATTGCCCCTCTAAAACGGACTGCTTAATCTCCTGATCCGTTGGAGCACTGTTTTTGCTCACAGTCTCAAACTGAATTTTTAGTTTCTTAAGCAAATCTTTTATAAAGGAAGATTCCTTTTCGTCCTTTACTTTAATCAACAATTCTTCCATGGATCATTTTGTAAAACAAATATAACGATAAATCCACTCAAACGAAAGCCAAAGAACGGCATCTTTTGCCCAAAGAACAGATCGGGAAAAATTGTATGAGGGATATAAGTTGAAAATTTTCAAGGTGGAGCTGGATTACGGGTTTTGACACCACGCTCAAAAATGTTGAAAACTTACTCTTGACAGTCTATTATAAAAATGCTAAATTTGTTAGCAAATTCAGGAGCGCATTTTCTAATCCAGCCGATCTAAAAATGAAAAATGCTCCGTTATCGTGGAACTTAAAAAGTTAAGATATATAATGCTGCGTTGGGGAATATGTTTGCAGCCGACAATTTTAAAAAACAAGGATTAAAGTTTTATAATCAATGGCTTAAACAAAGTGACCAGGTAACGCTGCAACTGTCTAAAAGTACACCAAAAGCTTGCGAAAGTACACGGAAAGTACACGGAAAGTACACGGAAAGTACATGGAAAGTACATGGAAAGTACATGGAAAGTACACGGAAAGTACATCAAAAGTACCCGTAAAGTACACGGCTGTCGTCTCAGGATTTTCGGCAAATTAGCTGTCGATAACTGATAATTAGTTCTTTGACTTATTAAAAATCTGTTTTGGCGTCACCAAATGGCCGTAGAGACGCCCCGATAGATCGGGGCGTCTCCGACCTTTGCGCCCGTTGGGGCATTTGAGGTGCGCCGGTGATATGCATCGGTTTAGCCGGACAGCAGGAATGGCCGGGAACAAAAAACAGGATTATTCTTAGGGGGCCGTAGCTAACCTCGACCGCCATAGCTTTAGCGGAGGAGGTAGCAAAGGCTGCTAACAAAAGGCAAACCAATTTTCAGGACGAGGGAGCCACCATCAATCACAAGCAATCCACCATCAACCACCATCAAACCACTATTAACCACAAGCAAATCACCATCAACCACCATCAAAAATGACTCGTTTTTCTACAAAATACCCAATTAAATAATTGATACTTAGCGCTTTGACATATTGAATAATTTGTTCGGAATAGATTTTTTTTAATAACGCATTCCAAATCGCGAAAAAGCACCGGAAAGTATGTTTAAAATTCATTTTTCACCCACAACAACAGGTTCAATAAGATAACCTTCTGGATCTGACCCTGTCGGGGAGAATAACCAGAAGCGGGGGGACCCGTTTTCAATACCGTTCTTTGACATTATCTGGTCGCATCGGGTGGCACTTCCTTTTGGGCCTCCTTTCCACCATGGAGCTGGGGGCAAGGCGATACTAAAGGATCAGCGTTCCTTTTCGGATCATCCCGATTGCTAAAGTTCAGGTGTCACAGATTTTTTCACCGCTGAAAAAACCATTTTTACCGACTTCATTCGCCCCTTAGCCTATTTACGATTGCCGTTTTTTATATCCGTATTAATTTTACATCAGCATTTAACAAGAAGGATTTAAAAACGGATTAAAATGGACGCTTACCAAAACACATACGACGGATTCTCAGGAATGACAATGGACGAATACAGCTTTTTGCACCACGCATCTGCTGGGCTCAACCAAAATCAAACGCAAACTTTTATGCTGGTTTACAACAGTCGCCGTAAAAATCCGAACGATATTTTATTGGCTACTTTATTGGGCTTTTTAGGGCTTGCCGGCGTTCAGCGGTTCATGACCAAACAATATGTGCTTGGCTTTCTTTACCTGGTAACAGGCGGCTTTTTCGGTATCGCCACCCTGGTCGACCTGCTTACTTATAAAACCATCGCCAACGATTATAACCGCCACCTGGCTTATGAATGCTACCATATCGCGAAGGTGAATAATTGATGAAGGATTAAACCTCAATAGGAAAATTCAGTAAACTCTATCATATACTACGAAAAATCCATCCTGTTAATCGGATGGATTTTTTATTTATAGTGAAAAGCGACTGGCAGCCAAGTCAAATTATCGCTTACCGTATCGTTTTCGCCTAATCTCTAATCAACTAACCTCTAATCTCCACGCCCAGCTTTGGTCTTTTCGCTTTCAGCTATTTCCCCATTGACTTATCCCGCACCGCCTTAAACTCCGATCCGTTTTTCCATCCCGGGAAGGTAGACTCGCCCGCCAGTTGGTAGCCCACTTTAAACAGCAAATTGGCTACCTGCGCCATTCCATCTGCATTCATATTGGGTGAATAATTATCGGATGGCTGGTGATAGTGTAAACTGCCATATTCCTTTTGTTTGGCTTTGCCCCAGGCTTCGCCATGTGCGGTGCTGCTAGCGCCGTTATTGATATCAAGAGCAGGCACGCCAACCCTGGCAAAACTAAAATGGTCGGACCGGAAAAAACCGCCCGCGCCGGGGTTTTTGTCGCCGGTTACGGTGCGTCCTTCCTGTTTGGCAATCTCCTCAACGTAGTCTTCCAAATCGTTCTGGCCCTTTCCGGTTACGGAATAATCGTTTGTTTCGCCAAAATTGCCAAGTGCGTCCATGTTCAAATCGGCAACGGTTTTATTTAAAGGAAAAATAGGATGTGCGCCATAATACTCCGATCCCAGTAAGCCCTGCTCCTCAGCTGTCACGGCTAAAAATACGATGGTGCGCCCCGGCCTTGGATTGAGTTCCGCAAATCTTCTGCCCTCGCTTAAAACGGCCGCTACACCGCTGGCATTGTCAACCGCGCCGTTATAAATGCTGTCGCCTTTGGCATCAGGCTTGCCGATTCCGAAATGGTCCCAATGCGCCGTGTACAAAATATACTCATAGGGCCGGGTACTGCCTTTTAATAGGGCTATCACATTATGAGAGGTTGAATACTTCAATTTGTTTTGAATAGTAATGTTGGCGTTCAGGCCGAGGGGTATGGCTTTGAAATCCCTTTTACGGGCGATTGCCCGAAAATCCCCGGTTATCCCAGCCGCCGCAAACAGTTTTTTGGCGGCATCCTCGGTCATCCAGCCTTCCAGCTTGCACCTCGATAAATGCTTATCGTTTTGCTGCAGGTATAGTTTAGCACCGGTAAAGCTGTTAGCCACCACGCTCCAGGGGTAACTGGCAGGCTCGGTTTGATGCACGATGATCACCCCTGCCGCCCCCTGCCGCGCTGCTTCTTCATATTTATAGGTCCAGCGGCCATAATAGGTCATGGTATCGCCGCGGAACAGCTTGCTGTCGCCCGATTTAAAACCCGGATCGTTAACCAGTACGATAACTGTCTTGCCTTTCACATCCAGGCCGGCATAATCATTCCAATTGTATTCGGGCGCTACAACACCATAGCCTGCAAAAACAAGCGGCGAATTTTTAAGGGTGACCGTATCTACCTCCCTTCGGGTGGACGCGACAAAATCGGTCGAATAGTTGAGGCCAATATTAGCTTTACTGCCTGTTATCATTAACTGTGCAGAAGGCATACTGGTAATTTCTACCATCGGTACATCCTGGAAATAGCTGCCGTTGTTACCCGGCTCCAGTCCTTCTTTCTTAAACTCATCCGAAATATACCGGGTTGTTTTGATTTCACCCGCGGTGAACGGCTTACGGCCCTGCAAGGAGTCATTGGCCAAAACCGCAATGTGGCTCTTTATTTCGGCCGCGGTGATCGGGCTGCCTTCTTCCTTGTTTTTACATCCCGCCAAAATGCATAGGGAGAACAGGAAAAGCAGGGGTAGTTTTGCTATGGTTAATTTGCTCATTCCCCAAAAGTATTAAAAATTGAGGAGCATTTAATCCCAGGTTTAAATTGACCGGAAGCGGACAGCCAGGTGTATCACAATGTTGCAATAATCAAAACGAGGTAAAATATTATTTGGTTGACAATCAATTATTTAACGCGGCGGCACGAGGTTTGAGCGGCATATTGTCTATAGCATAAGATAACATGAAGCACGGTAAACCACTCGAACGCCGCACATTTTTGCAGGACCGGTTTGAAATACTGATCCAGCGCCAGAAAAGCGGAAAGGCAACTTTTAATGAACTCACCGAATTGGACGAGATCGTAAACCGTGACCCGGAATTGCGTGAAAAAGTGATCCGTGAAGACATATTAATGGAGGAGCCTGTCGATTTCGATGAGCCGCCTGCAGCAAACGAGTCTGCTACCCAGCTGGTGAAACCTAAAAACATCATAACGCTTTTAAAAGAATTTCTGTCAAAGCTCTTCATCTCCCGGTTTAAGGCCACCAGGCGCGGGATTTTTACCAGCGGCGCCAGCCTGACCCTCACCATATAGGCCGCCTGAAATTCCCGGTACTGTTATTGAATTTCGCGAGGTAAATAAAACAAATAACCTGGCCATAGCGACCCGGTTATTTATTTTGAAGAAAATGGCTTAAGCTATAAGATAAATGAGCGAATCCGCTGCCGCGATAAAAAAATCAGCGGCGCCCGTACGTAATTGACAATAATTTAAACAGCTAAGTTAACGGCTTTTAAATTCTCACAAAAAAACGATGCTTTCGCGAAGATTTTTTGAACTTACTTGAGTCCGGCTCTTTTTATCCTCTTCTCCCCATCAATTTAAAAAACTTTAAATATTACTTTAATGTTAATTTTGAGGGTAATAATTTCATATTAGGAAATTTTTGTTCAATAAAGAACATTTTGCAGGCTAATGTTAAACTTATATTAATAATTTATTTTCTTTTCCATTGATTAATAAGCACTTGATAAATTAAAATATAGATTTTATCTTTAGACAACCCCGATTTATTTGAGATGACCCGTACACGTTCCAGGAGGGTGATAGTAGTAGCCCCTGACAATTTTCCAAAACAGTTGATCGCTGGTTATAGCGATGTAATAAGGGTATCTTCCATCAACCGTATTTTCCCTTCTATTCACGAGCAAAAGCCCGATTTGCTTATACTTGATTACAATTTTTTAGGAAACGATTTGGAAAAAATCCTGCGTCGGATAACTGTTAACAAATTCTACAATAAAATAGCCATACACTGCTTCAAGGCCAGCCGGGACGAAAAAGTCGATAGTCTGCTTAAAGTGCTCGGTGTCGATCAATTTATTTATAGTGACAATTTTGTAAAGGACAAAAAGGCCGGCAGCGTTTTAGATGCCGTCAACTCCATCATCGATACTTCCATCGTCAACCTCGCTGCCAGTGTTTCCAATTAACCGGTCTAATTTATCCAGTCAAACCTGGTATACGGCCTTAGCGCCTCCGGAATTCTTATACCTTCATCGGTTTGGTTATTCTCCAGCAAGGCGGCAACGATGCGGGGCAATGCCAGCGCACTGCCATTTAACGTGTGCGCTAACTGTGTCTTGCCTTCGGCATTCCTGAAACGGAGTTTTAAACGGTTGCTTTGAAATGTTTCAAAATTCGAAACCGACGAAACTTCCAGCCAGCGCTGCTGCGCCGCACTCCAGGCTTCCATATCGTAAGTTAACGCCGACCCGAAGCCCATATCGCCCCCGCATAAGCGCAGCACGCGGTAAGGTAACTCCAGTTTTTGTAGCAATCCCTGCACATGCAAGCTCATTTGCTCCAGCACTTCGTATGACGTATCAGGATGGGCGACCTGAACAATCTCCACCTTGTCGAACTGGTGCAGCCTGTTCAGCCCCCGCACGTGGGCGCCGTAGGACCCCGCTTCCCGCCGGAAACATGGCGTATGCCCGCAGTTTTTAACAGGCAACTCATCGGCCTTCAAAATCACATCACGGTATAGGTTGGTGATTGGCACCTCTGCGGTTGGAATCAGGTACAAATTATCCAATCCCACAAAATACATCTGGCCTTCTTTGTCGGGTAACTGGCTGGTACCAAAGCCTGATGCTTCATTCACCATCAGGGGCACGCTTACTTCGCTGTAACCGGCTTTTTCAGCCTCGTCGATAAAATAATTGATCAAAGCACGCTGTAATTTAGCGCCTTTGTTCTTGTACACCGGGAACCCGGCCCCGGTTATTTTGACACCAAGCTCAAAGTCGATCAGGTTATATTTCGCGGCAAGCTCCCAATGAGGTAAGGCGTTGGCCGACAATGCAGGCTTTATTCCATTCTCCAGCACCACCTCGTTGTCTTCCGGCGTAAGTCCTTTGGGGACGGAACTATGGGGCAAATTGGGTAACAGCACCAATTTTTGATACAGCGCTTCCTCAATACCGCTTAGCTTTTCGCCCAGCTGTTTGATCTCTTCCTTCCAGGTCCCGGTCTTGTTTTTTATATTTTCAGCTTCTTCTTTGTTGCCGGAACGCATTAGCTCGCCAATCTTTTTTGATGCTGAATTAGCTTCCGCCGAAACATTGTCGAGCGCGTTTTGAGTTTGACGGCGGCTGTCATCGAGGGTGATCACCTCGTCGACCAATTCAGGCTGTTTGAAATTTTTTACAGCCAATCGCTCTAAAACCTTATCCCGGTTTTCGCGGATATAACTAACTTGCAGCATTATTTTATTTTTTGGCAAAGATATAAGCAGTTGGCGGTTTGCAGTGTGCAGTAAGCAGTTTTTTTGAACTGATCGCAATGTGCACGTGCTAACTGCCAACTTCGAACTGCAAACTAAACAATGGCCGGTAAGTTATACTTAGTACCCACCCCCATCGGCAACCTCGAGGACATGACCTTCAGGGCAGTTCGCGTTTTAAAGGAAGCCGACCTTATTTTGGCCGAGGATACGCGTACATCTGCCCCGCTGCTAAAGCATTTTGATATTCACCAGAAGATCTATGCGCATCACCAGCACAATGAACGGCAGTCGACCAACGAAGTCATAAAATTTCTAAAGGAAGGGAAAAACATAGCGCTGGTATCTGATGCGGGCACGCCGGCCATATCCGACCCCGGCTTTTTCCTTGTTCGCGAGGTGCTGAAAAACGACCTGGAAGTGGAATGTCTCCCGGGCGCAACTGCGTTTGTACCGGCCCTTGTCAACTCCGGCTTTCCAACCGACCGGTTTTGTTTTGAAGGATTTTTACCGCTCAAAAAAGGTCGCCAAACACGGTATAAAGTATTGGCTTCCGAGGAACGCACCATCGTATTGTATGAATCGCCGCACCGTTTATTGAAGACTTTAGACGAAATGGCCGGGTTTTTTGGCAGCGACAGGCTGATCTCTGTTTCGAGGGAGTTGACCAAAATGTTTGAAGAAACGGTACGTGGCACCGTTGCGGAAGTAAAAACCTATTTTGAGACACACCCGGTAAAGGGTGAATTTGTAATTTGCATTAACGGCGCATAAAGGAGGACAAACCATGCAAACCTATTTAAACAGTACCATAAAGCACCTTAAATACTATAAAGCCCTTGGCGAAAAGACCATGGCGCAAGTGGGCGATGAAGGTTTATTTTGGCAATACAACAACGAAAGCAACAGCATTGCCTTGATCGTCCAGCACCTGGCAGGTAATATGCTTTCCCGCTGGACGGATTTTTTAACCACTGACGGCGAAAAACCGGGCCGAAACCGCGATCTGGAATTCGAACCGGTGATCGGGAACCGCACCAACTTGATTGAAAAATGGAATGAAGGATGGGACTGTATGCTTGGCGCCCTGGAGTCGCTCGGGCCGGAGGATGTCAACAAAAAAATTCATATCCGGGGCGAGGAGCACGGCGTTGTTGACGCTATAAACCGGCAGCTGGCCCATGTTCCTTATCATGTTGGTCAAATCGTGTATATCGGCAAAATGCTCGCGGGCGATAAATGGCACTCGCTTTCTATTCCGAAAGGGCAATCCGCTATCTTTAACGCGAAAATGGCCGGCATTAAATGAAAAAAAACATCCTCCTATCCCTCTTTTCCGGCCTTTTGCTGTGGATCGCCTGGCCCCCAACGCCCTACGGCACTTTTCTGCTCTTCGTGGGGTTGGCGCCGATGTTGGTCGCCATCGAAAATATCGTCGGTTCAGATCTCCGCAAAAAAGGAAAAAAAATATTTGGCATCGCTTTCCTGGGTTTCTTTGTTTGGAATACGCTTTCCATATTCTGGATCTACAACACCTTAAAAGTATTAGTCGGCGAAGTAGTGGCCCTTCCCATATCGCTTATTCCATATTCTTTAGGCCCGCTCTTGATGGCAACGGCCTGCTGGCTCTATTACCGGTTGAGATTGGTAAGCAGCCGCAGCATTGGCCTGGTTGGTTTGGTCTGCTTCTGGATCGCTTACGAATATCTTCATCAATCATGGGACCTGAAATTTCCCTGGATGACGCTTGGCAATGGCTTCGCAGCAACCCATCAATGGGTGCAATGGTATGAATACACAGGTGTTTACGGCGGTACAATTTGGATATGGGTATCCAATATGTTGGTATTCTTAGTGTATATTGGGTTAAGAGAACGACAGAATAAAAAACGCAGCCTTGCGTTTACAAGCGCCTGGGTCGTCCTGATCATCGCTCCGCTAACGTTTTCTCTTTATCGTTATTACACTTACCATGAACAAAGCAATCCATCCAACATTGTCGTGGTACAGCCCAATATTGACCCTTATGCCAAGGAGTCGACCGTGCCGGCGCAAAAACAGCTGCAAATATTGATACACCTGTCGGATTCGTTGGGCCAACCTAACACAGAATTCTTTATATGGCCCGAAACTGCATTGGCCGATGAGATCAACGAGGATCATATCCGCCAAAACACCCTCTTTTTACAGGCCCAGCATTTTTTAAAAAAGTACAAAAATGGTAACCTCCTTACCGGGGCCGAAACATACAAATTCTATAACACCGATGCTACACCCAGCGCTACCTATATTCCTGAAGGTAAGCTGTGGGTTGACAGCTTCAACTCAGCGATAAACATTGAAAATTCCGCAGAGGTACAGTTTTACCATAAGTCGAAGCTGGTGCCTGGCGCCGAGGCTATGCCTTTTGGTTCGACCCTGTCGTTTTTAAAGCCGGTTTTTGAAGGCCTGGGTGGCGCCGCCGGGAGCTACGGCGCTTCAAAAGAGCCCGGTGTATTTTATTCCCAAAGTGGCATCGGCGTTACGCCAGCCATTTGTTTCGAATCTATCTGGGGTGAATGGATAGGCAGGTCGGTTAAAAAAGGATCGCAATTTATTGCTATCATCACCAATGACGGCTGGTGGGAAAACACGCCGGGTAAAGATCAGCACCTCGACTATGCAAAATTACGCGCCATCGAAACCCGCAGATGGGTTTGCCGTTCGGCCAATACCGGCATTTCAGCCTTCATTGACCAACGCGGCGATATTGTACGGCAAACTAAATGGTGGGTGCCTACCGCTATCAAACAAAATATCAACCTCAATTCGGATATTACATTCTATGTGGAATACGGGGATTACATCGCCAGGTTGGGCAGCTTGCTGGCATTGCTGGGGATAGCGTTCATTGGTTTTAGAATTGTAAAAAAATAATAAAGACATTCAAAACAGTCAAAACAGTATAATAGTCAAAAATGCCCGATAACAAACTGCCCGCGCCCGGAAAATATATCGACCCCTTAGTTGATTTTGCCTTCAAGAAAATATTTGGAAGTGAGCCGAATAAGGATTTGCTTATAGATTTTTTGAATGAAGTATTCAGAGGGCGCAAGCATATTGTTGAATTGGTATATAACAAGAATGAACATCCCGGCGATCTAAAAGATGAGGGTACTGCGATATTCGACTTGCTTTGTACCGGGGACAAAGGCGAATAATTTTTGATAGAGGTACAGCGAGGCCGGCAAGGGTTTTTCAAAGAACGGGCTTTGTTTTATACTTCCCGTATTATCAGCGGTCAAGCGCCTAAAGGCAATCGAAGCGCCTGGGCCTATAGTATTGCTGAAGTGTATTTGATCGCTTTGTTGGAAGACTTCACACTCGAAGGCAGTCCCGAACATGCCTATTTGCATGATATTTGTCTTTGCAACAGGGACACGGGTGAAATATTTTACGATAGGCTGGGATATACGTATATAGAATTAAGTAAATTTGTAAAGGCGGGTACCGAGCTGGAAACCAACCTGGACAAATGGCTTTATGTATTAAAAAACATAAGCCGCATGGATAAAATACCGGTTTATCTGCGGAAACCCATATTTGAAAAACTATTCAGCATTGCTGAATATACAAATTTGACTAAGGAGGAAAAAACGATGTACGATAGCAGCTTAAAATACAAGTGGGACAATAAAAACGTGCTGGATTACGCTGTCACAACAGCCGAAGCAAGAGGCATCGAAAAAGGAATCGAACAGGGAATTGAAAAGGGCGAATATGGAAAAGCGATAGCTATTGCTTTGGAAATGAAAAAAGAGGGCATGCCACTCGACCAAATCTCGAAATTCACCAAACTGCCGGTTGAAGAAATTGAAAAACTTTAGCAAGAAATCCTGGATACGAATTTCCTGTACGCGGCAGGCAGCGAAACACGCTAATAGTTTATAGGCATAAACGAAAAGCGAAAAATCTTTAATTCAAACATTCTCCCGGCTCACAATAAATTCCATCAGGTCAAAAATGGGTTGCCGGATGACCTTGCCTAAGTGAATGCCACTTGCTTCACAAACTGCAGCAAGCTCATCTGCAAATACAAAGGCTATCGAACCTACAAAATGACATTTATACCGGTGGTATTGCGGGTACGACTTGATGTTAGTTTCGATATATTCCCTTAAACCGCTGCTAAGCAGATGCTGAGCGTATGCGGTTTCCCTGATCGAACCCAGGAATTTACTGAAGCCAGCGAGGTAGGCGTTCGGATTAGGCCGCTGGTAAACGTTTTTAATCACAGTTTCTTTGTCCAGGTGGTGTTCTGCATTAAACTTAGCCCGGACATCATGGGGCATCGTCCCATATAAAAAGTCGGTCACCAGGGCCTTTCCAAACCAGGTACCTGAACCTTCGTCGCCCAAAATATAGCCCAGTCCGTGTCTGCCGGCATGTATTTCCTCTCCGTCGAAAAATGAAATATTGGAGCCTGTACCCAATACACAGCAAAAGCCTTTTTCATGGCCGCAGGTAGCATAGGCGCTGCCCAGCAGGTCGCTATCCACGCTAATGTATGATTTACAAAATAACTGGCTAATGGCATTTGTAACGATCTCGTGCCGGTCGGGACTGGAGCAGCCGGCTCCAAAAAAATAAATCTCGTCAACATCCCCGGCATAAGCCGTCATATCTGACGCTTGTTCCTGCAAAACTTTTACAATTTCCTTTTCCGTTAAAAAATATGGATTAAGCCCGGCGGTTCTGAATTGCTTTGTTTCATCCGCTGAGACCTTTAGCAACCAGTCTGTTTTTGTCGACCCGCTATCAGCTACCAGTATCATGGACAAAGTTCTTCGAGCGCTTTTTGTGTGAGTGGTTTATGAATGAATTGGGTAATGTACTTATTATCAGTGGATTTTCGCATATCCAAAGGATCGAGCGAGGAGGATAACATAAATATCTTTATGTCCCCCTTTTCTACATTGTCAATCTTTGCGTACTCCTCTAAAAACTCAAATCCACCCATCATCGGCATGCGTACATCCAAAAAGATCACGTCCGGCTTTATGCTGCCATCGCTTAATGCTTTTATTGCGTCGCCAGCCGATCGCACAACCACAATCTTATCAACAAAGTTGCTGCCTTCCAAAATTTTGCGCGTAACAAAGTTGTCGATATAGTTGTCGTCTATCAGCAAACAGGTTTTAAAACAATAGGTCATGTGGTTCAAAAATACTTTTTTCGGGCGATTTATAAAACTATCATTTTTTAATAATATCAACACAATTCCGCCAATAAATATTCTTATCCAGGTGCAAAAAAATTAGCACCATCATGGTCTGTTGCTGCTGCATCATGTTATCGGGTTAACATCTGTCGCAGTTATGTTACAAATTTAAAAGGCGCAGGCGCCTGAAAAAATTTATAAATTGCCCCCGATAAATCATCTACAACCTGTTAATCAATTACAACGGATAATTTTGACCCCCATAAATCCCGCCATTTGATGAAAACAATTAAGTTAGTCCCTGTTTTTTTACTACTTTTCTTTTTTATGAATTCGAAAACCGGCAAGGCAGCAGGCGCCCCTCAAATCAGTTATACCGTCACCTTCCCCGAGGCCCAGGCACACTACGCGGACGTGGAAATGTATATTACCGGCCTGCACCAGGATTTCGTCGAGCTAAAAATGCCGGTTTGGACACCCGGCTCCTACCTGGTGCGCGAATTCGCCAAAAACATTGAAGACTTCAACGTTTCCTCCAACGGCAAAGGCCTGGCTGCTCCCAAGACCCGTAAGAATTGGTGGCGCATCAACACAACCGGCTTGTCGTCGATCTATGTAAAATACAGGGTGTATTGTTTCGAAATATCCGTGCGCACCAGTTTTATCGATGCTTCGCACGCATTCTTATCTCCTACCGGGATTTTTATCTATCCCGACAAAATGCTGCATTCACCCTCAACCGTGCATATCGTTCCATACAAGGACTGGACCAAGATATCCACCAGCCTGGAGATGGTGAATAATGATCCCTTTACAAGGCAGGCGCCAAACTATGATATTTTGTTCGACTCACCCATCGAGGTGGGTAACCAGGATATTTTTGGCTTCGATGCCGCCGGTGTTAACTACGAGGTTTGTATGGTGGGTGGCGGAAATTATGATAAGGAACGCCTTAAGACCGATATGGCCAAAATAGTGGAACAGGAAACGTCAGTTTACGGCGAAAACCCGAACAAGCATTATGTTTTTATCGTGCACAACTATTTCAGGGGCGGCGGCGGATTGGAACATCTAAGTTCTACAACGCTGGGCGCTTCCAGGGACAGTTATGGCACCGAAGCCGGCTACCGCAATTTTTTAAGCCTGGTTGCGCATGAGCATTTTCACCTGTGGAATGTAAAGCGCCTACGCCCGATCGTGCTGGGCCCTTTTGATTACGACAACGAAAATTACACCACTGATCTGTGGATAGCTGAAGGATTTACCGCCTACTACCAGAACATCATCCTGCGTCACGCCAATTTGACAACGCCGGACGTGTATTTGACGGCAGCTGCAAGTGAGATCAACGTGATCGAAAACCAGCCTGGCGCTAAGGTGCAGACTTTAGCTGATGCCAGTTATGATTCATGGATAAAAGCGTATCGCCCCAACGAGAACTCCGCAAATTCGACCATTAGCTACTACGATAAAGGTGCGGCCATGGCGATGCTTTTTGATTTGGAGATCATTAACGATTCAAAAGGAAAATATTCGCTTGATGACGCAATGCGCTATATGTACCAAACCTACTATAAGGTTAAAAAACGAGGCTATACGGATGCCGAGTTTAAACAAGGCCTTGAAAAATTTGCAGGTAAAAACCTTGATTACATTTACATCAATTATGTTTACGGCCTTACCCCCATTGATTTTAATCACTACCTGGGTTACGCCGGCTATAAACTGACCGACCAGGCTGCAGGCACAAATGATCCTACGCTTGGCATTACGCTGACCAACGCGAACGGCAAAAAGATTGTGGCTACCGTTTTGCGAGGTACCGCGGGCTGGATAGATGGCATTAACGTAAATGACGAAATTACGGCCATTGACGGCACGGCGGTTACAGATGTGGCAAGCATGCTCAACGGCAAAAAGGTGGGTGATAAAATCTCGGTTAGCGTATTGCGCGATAACCTGCCATTAACGCTGCCGGTTACCTTGCTTAGAAACAACCGCGTCAATTATAAAGTGGAAGACGCCGGAACGCCATCGGATGAGCAATTAGCGGTCAGAAAAAAATGGCTGAAGCTTTAGTTGCGTACAAAAAAATTCATCGCCATCAAACAAAATTGACCCTTCGGATATTATTCGAATAATATTAAATAGTTAACCAAAAAAAATCATTCATGACCTCATTATTATACACCATCGCAGTTATCCTCGTGGTAATCTGGGCTATCGGATTTTTCTTTACCGCAGTTGGCGGATTGATCCACATACTATTGGTAATTGCCGTAATCGCCGTGCTGCTCAACGTCATCAGGCGGCCTACGGCGATTTAAACACGCACCACAACTTTACAAAAATGCCGGCCCTTCCGCCGGCATTTTTTATTTCTTCAATAATTCCAGTCCTTTTTTCAGATCCGCTTTGACTTTGGTCAGATCCCTCCAGGGATCTGGAATCGTCTTTACCCGCTCGCGCATGTTAAAGATCGTATAGTCTGAAAGTTTCAGGTCATTGTTCACTTCCTTCCAGCTCAAGGGGGCCGATACGGTAGCACCCGGCTTTGGCCTAACCGAGTATGGACATGCAACTGTCTGCCCGTGCCGGTTCTGTAGAAAGTCGATGTAAACCCGGTTCTTTCTTTTTGCCGGGCTTCTTTCCACGCTGGTGGTATCGGGCAGTTCGTCGTGAATCATGTTGGCCGTGTACTCCGCAAACATTTTGACAAAGTCGTAATCGTATTTGGCGCCCAGGTGACAGTAAATGTGCAGGCCTTTTGAGCCCGATGTTTTAATAAATACCTCCAGCTTCATCCGTTGAAACACCTCTTTGGTTTTTAATGCAGCCTCAACACACTGCGAGAACGGCACATCGTGGGGATCGAGGTCAATCACCACAAAATCCGGGTTTTCCGGCGTTTTGTACGAACTAAGCCAGGGGTTGATCTCGATGCACCCCAGGTTAACCATATATAAAAGCGTGGCAGCATCGTTGCCAATAATGTAATTGATATGCTTGTCGTTACTTTCCGAATATAGCGGCTCGGTATGTATAAAATCGGGCAGATGGGCTGTGTCCGTATCTTTTTGGAAAAAGCCGCCGTCTTCAATGCCATTGGGCTGCCGCCGCATCGAAATCGGCTTATCTTTTAAATACGGCAGAACGTAATCCGCCATGTCCTTGTAATAATTGATCAGCATGCCCTTGGTTATACCTTCATCTTTCCAGAAGACCTTGTTCAGGTGCGTCATTTTTAACTTCTTACTGCCGAAGGTTAGAATTTCTTCGTCGGCCAGTTGGCGTTCAGGTGTTTCCATAACTACATTTTCTGATTTTTTATCTTTACGTAATCCCTTAAATACCGGGTGCCTTAAATGGTGATCGCCGGTCCACTCTGAATACCAAACCTCGCAAACCAGTTTCGGCTCAATCCAGGTGACCTTAGTTCGGCGGCTTATCTTTTCCTCAAATGGCTTTTTATCGGTTTCGAGCGGGCGCATTTTGGCGTACAATTCGGCTATACCCGCATCGTTAAACCCCGTTCCGCAATTACCAATGTACTGTATTTTCTCCCCCGGCTTTATCCCCAATATCAATGAGCCAAAATGTTTACGCGACCCGGTGGGCGCCGTGTATCCGCAAATAATCGCCTCCTGGGAGTTTTGCAGTTTAAACTTCAGCCACCGGTCGGTTCGTTTGCCGCTGTTATAATAGCTTTGCCCGTCTTTGCCGATGATCCCCTCCCATCCCTCTTTTTTTGCTTTCTCCAGCAAGGCAGAACCCATGCCCGAAACATGTTCGTTGTAAATGATGTCGCGAGAATGCACCGACTCCAGCAGGCTTTTCAACAACTGCTTTCGTTTCAATAACTCCATGCCGCGCAGGTCGTGGCCGTCAAGGTTCAACAGGTCAAAAACATAATATTTCAGGCTCAGCTCTTTAGTATCCTCTTTATAATTCTGGATGTCATTGAAGCTGCTCTTACCAATTTTACCCTCAACCACCAGTTCTCCATCAAGTATAGCCTGCTTCGAAATTTCTTTTAGGGCGTCTACTATTTTTTGATAATCCCTGCTGAAATCAATATCGTTCCGTGATATCAGCCGGGCATTTTTTCCTGTATAGCCCAGCGCCCGGTACCCATCCAGCTTGCGCTCATATATCCAGTTTTCGTCATCAAAAACCTTTGCTTCCAGCTTGGCCATCATCGGGTGGTAAGCCCGTTTTACCGGCGGCTCATTGTCGGCCACTGCCTTATCGGCAGGATCCGGGCTTTTTTTCGGGCTTTTTTTTTCAACCTCAGTCGCCCTTACCGGCGGTAAGCCATCAGCAGTACCATCCTTGTTATTTTTCATGGCCTTTATCTTTTCAGGCACCAAGTCCTCGCTGTTAAAGCTATCGACAGCAAATTCATCCCGGTGCTTTATCAGGAGCCAGGAATTATCTTCCGCGCTGTGCAGCTTGACCAGGGCAAACTCGCCTTTCAAAATGTCCCCGTCAAGCTTGAATTTCAAATTTCCCGCCTTCAACCCTGCCCGCAAGGTTTTTACATCATCTTTCCGGTTATCGGCAAGCGAAGTATACGTCCCTTTATCCCAAATCAAAACCACGCCGGCTCCGTAATTGCCATTGGGGATAATTCCTTCAAAATTGCGGTAATCAAAGGGGTGATCCTCCACCATCATGGCCAGACGCTTGTCGTTAGGGTTCATCGAAGGGCCTTTCGGCACGGCCCAACTTTTGAGCACACCGTCCAACTCCAGCCTGAAATCATAATGCAAATGCGATGCATGATGCCGTTGCACCACGAAGGCTAAAGTTTTATCATGACTTTTACCTGCTTTTGGCTCGCTGGTTTTTTGAAAGTCGCGCTTTTTTATATAATCCAGTAAGCTCATTTCAGGCTCCCTTCTTTGTATTTAAGCTTTGCATCAGCTGTTCATAAAGATCGTCGCCGGTGGCTTTTTGCGGTTTTAGTTTCTTCACGGTAGCCCGTTTACCCTGAGATTTTGCTTTGATGATCTTTAACAGCTCATCATTATATTCATCCTTAAACTTCGAAACATCAAAATGCTCCGCGTATTGGTTGATCAACGCCAGGCCGACATCGAGTTCCTTTTTGCTTACAGCTACATCCTTCGAAATATTCAAATCTTCGTGACTGCGAATTTCCTGTACAAATCGTATGCGGGTAACAACCAGCACATGGTCTACCGGGTGAACAATGCAAAGCGACTCGGTGCTGCGCAAAACAAAGCGTGCCAGGCCGGCCTTTTTTGACTGGACCAAAGCATCCACCAGTAAGGCATAAGCTTTATTGTTTTTAGTATCCGGTTCGGCATAATACGAGGTTTCATAATACATGGGGTTCACATCCCCTATGTCCACAAATCCTTCGATTTCTATTACCTTACTCTTTTCCGGTGCCGCATCCTCAAAATCTTTATCGTCAACGATAACGTAATCATCGTTGAGTTTATAGCCCTTTACAATTTTGTCGTAGGGAACTTCCTTGTGGGTATGCTCGTTCACCCGCTGGTAGCGAATGCGTGCGTGATCCCGGCTGTCGAGCATGTCAAAATCAAGTGAGCTGCTCTGAACTGCCGAATACAGCCTTACCGGTATACTTACCAGGCCAAAGCCCAGCGAACCTTTCCAAATAGATCTCATCGCCCTGTGTTATGTATTATAAAATTAATACAACTTGTAAAACAAGAAAAGGGTTTTATAAAATTCTAAGTTTGACGCCGTTGCCGGCCAATTCCGGGCCGGTTATCTGTTCGTATTATAGAAGAATGCGATATCCTGGGTAGCCGATGGCCAATCGCGAATGTGATGCCTGAATCCATCTTTAAGGGAAATAAAATTCTTATTAATCAAACCCGCTTGAATCATCGTCGGCCCTTCATCGGCTAAATCGGCCAAAGATTTTCTTTCGTCCGGCATTACCAGGGCTATGTGGCTGGGTTTGTGCGGGTTGGGATTGCGGTAAACGGCCGTAACAATAAAACCCTGGTTGGCCAATTGCTGCGCTTTCGCATAAATATGGCCGGTGATTTGCCGCCATCCTTTTTTGGCTGCTGCTTCAGAAAATAACCAGTCGCATTGGGCACTTGCCAGCAATTCTGTTTTATGGGCCGGCGGCCGCAAAATATAAATCCCTTTTTGTTTACACACCGACGCAACAAACGAGCTGCAATGGGTTTTTATCCCGTGTTTTGCAAAGGGATCGTCAGGCTCGCCCGTTTCCCAGTTAATATGCTGGTTTGCCAGCCACAAGTTTTCGACGTTCTCATTCAGGTAGAAGCGCTTCAGGCTTGCCCCGACTGAGTCGACAGGAGCTACCTGTTGTGCAAAGACGGCATTTAACGAAACGATAAAAAGGAAAAAAGGGATAATTCTTTTCATGGATTTATAGGCGCCTGTTATTGGACCCCCTTTTTAAACCTTACCTGCGAGGGAAAGTTTAACGGTGCCATTTATAAATTAGTCCGAATCCCGATAGCTATCGGGACAGTAAAGTCCGAAAGCCGCTGCTACTAAGATTTCGGCAAAAATAAGTGCTCTTGATTAATTATTTTTTAATTCCCAACATGTAGTAAATTTGTCTATCCTTTTTTTAATAATTCACCTTCATTAAAAACCTTATGGCCGAAAATAAAACCAAAGCCAACGAATCATCTGTAGATGACTTCCTGGCCAAAACCGACGACGCCACCCGGGCGGATTGTTACCGCATCATCAGCCTGATGGGAAAAATAACCGGCGAAAAACCAAAAATGTGGGGGCCTGCCATAGTCGGCTTCGGGCAATATCACTATAAGTACGAAAGCGGCCGGGAGGGCGATATCTGTAAGATCGGCTTTTCTCCCCGCAAAGGTAAGCTTACCCTTTACGTTTTGGCGGGCATTGAAGGGCAATCCGAGCTATTGGCCAAAATAGGCAAACACCAGGCAGGCAAAGGCTGTCTCTACATCAAAAAAGTAGACGATATTAACCTGGAGGTGTTGGAACAAATGATCAGAAAAACAATGGCTTACTTGGAAAGTAAATACAAGGGCTAATATAATACCTGGACCGACAAAGCAATATCCCGCCAATTTAAATCAAGCTGACAATATTAACTTAGATTGCAATTTCGACGACCTTTATAACTTATTGACTACAAGGCTGAAGGTGTATAAAGAAGCTAAAAAAGTTATTGTAAATAAAAATGTTTAACGGCCGCAATTACGTTTACTTTACATACTTCCCTGCTATCTCCGGGTAAACCACATTCATATAGTCATTGGCCTTGCCCTGCCGGTCAAAAATTCCTTCCCAGCTGTTTAATGGCTCCCAAATAAACGATCCTACGGCTTTACCATAAGGCACATTAAACGCAATATCATTCACTTCGCGCTTCAGTTGCGAATATTCCGCCACCATCACCTGCTGCGGGTACCGTTTGGCAAGGTCGGCCATATTGTATTTGAGGTCGGTAGGCGAACCATGCCATTTGGGATAATAGGACAAACCGATCACATCAAAAGGCACGTTCCGCCTTTCCATATTATCCAGGAAAAACCGGGCCTCGGCATTTTGCCCGCCCAGGGCAATGTGCAGCATAATAGAAGTTGAGGGGCTAACCGCCTTCACCCCTTTTACCCCGGCGTAGATCAGTTGTGCCAGGCTGTCGAGGTTGCTGATGGCGCCGGTCGGCCAAACCATGCCGTGGTTGATTTCGTTGCCTACCTGCACCATATCAGGCGTTGTGCCCTGGTCCTTGAGGGCCTTCATCACATTAACTGTATAATCATACAACGATTTTTTCAGTGCTGTAAAATCCTCACCCAGCCAGGCCTTCGGCTCGTTTTGCTGCTGCGGATCGGCCCAGTAGTCGCTGTAGTGAAAATCCAGCAAAAACTTCATGCCAGCCGCCTTGATTCGTTTGGCCATCGCTTCGGTATGAGCCAGGTCGCAAAAGCTTTTAGTCGGAGAGTAACCCTTCGGGTTTTCGGGGTTGACAAATATCCGCAGCCTGATATAGTTAAACCCATGGGCTTTCATGATCTCCAGCGGGTCGCCATCCACGCCATTGTCGGAAAACTTTGTTCCCCGCGATTCCATTTGCGGCAAAAAGGAGATATCAGCGCCTATTATCTTGTCCGTAACCTTCCTTGGTTTGTATTTTTCTTTGGTAACAGTGTGGGCAATTCCTGGCTGCACCGTATGTATTTCTGTCGATCCTGTAAACAGGCTGTCTGCTTTTGCCTCAAACTTTATCCTGCCAAGCGTACTGCCGGCCTGAAGTATCACCTCGCATCCGCCATGGACGTTTATTTGCCAGGTGCTGTCGGTATGCGGTATGCTGTTAAAATCTCCGGCATCCACAACGTTCACAATTTTTGCATCCCCGGTCACATGGAGGGTAACCGCTATATTAGCATTCACCAGGCTGTCGCCCCTGCTGTCGATAATTTTCACCCTGATCAGCGCCTGGTCCTTGCCATCCGCAATCATCGTGGTTTTATAGGGTGTAAGCTGTATTTCGGAGGGGACGCCCGGCGGCTTTGGCTTAAAGCGGCCCTGCGCATGCAGGCCTGAAACAGTAAAACCGACCAGTAATAGAACCAGCACCAGCGCGGTAATCCGGCGGGGTAGCAGTAATTGAGTTTGCTTTAACATAACAGTTTTAATTGGCTTGTTAAAGGTAGAATTTAAAATGTATAATTGACAATTATTTTTCTTTATAGCGTGATTTTTACAAAATTATCGTTTCAATTAGTCAGAGTGGCACCGACGATTTGATTGCGTGAAAGCAAGCATTTTGGCTGCACCGTCTGATTTATTTCAATTTCCAGAAGGCGTTCGGAAGATATTCACCATATTAAAAAACTGATAATCAGCTATTTATGTTTGTTTTTTTTAAACATCATTGGCCATTATTGCGTGTGATTCCGGTGTGATTTTTGCGAAATAGCGTGTGATTTTCGTGTGAATAGCGTGTGATTTTCGTGTGAACAGCGTGTGAATTCCGTGTGATTTTTCTTGGACTCACACTGTGCCTCGTCCTGAAATAGGTTTACACTTGATTTAGATAATCCTGTTTTTTGTTTACTGACACCGATACTTTTCCTGATTCATGACTGCCTTCGCAAAAAGCGGCCAAGGATTTCCGCGTGGCTTTGCTTTCGGTTACTGCCTGTTTAATGCGAGGTTAATGCTACTTTTTTTGCCTGGTTGTTGCCAGTTTTCGGGGGTTAATGCGAGGTTGATGCTATGTTTTTTGTCGTATTATTGTACCCTCCAAGCCCCCAAAAAAGGAGTTTAATTTTGTTGCCGGCTATGTAATTTAAGTAAATATTTGATTATGAACTAGTTAAATAACGTTATTTAACTTAGACTTCGGACCTTAACATTCTAAAAATTCCGAGATAAGTAATTTTAGAAAAACTGTGGGGGCGGGCAATGGCGTTTATTTGAAATCAAAGAACAAGTGCAATTTGCTATTGCGATTTTGCTAACAAATTTAGTATTATTATAGTTAATGTCAAGCCTTAGTTTTCCACATTTTTTGAAAGAGGTGATGTGCCGTCGCTAAGCTATGGCGGACAGAGAAGGCGAAGGTCAACAGGATAACTTACAGGGGTACCATCATTTCTCCTTTTCCTCCGCCATAGCCGCAACCGCCTGTAAAAACCAGGCAGCATGTGGTATCCATTGCTCGGTCCAGCGCCATTCGTTGCCTTTGTCCTCTTCTTTAAAATCAATACCGCTGCCGTCGCCGTTACCCTCTTTGCCGGTAATGCCATTGGAAATGCCGCCCCGTTGGCTGCCATGCCCGAAGTTTGAATGCATATATGGCACATTATTTTTCCCGAAACCATACATAAAACACATCGAATGAGGGTTACAGCCCAATATCCATCCCAATTGCTGCGATGCAAATCCAGCCAGCTTATCCCGTTGCACACCTCCTGAGTAAACCAATCTGCCGCCAACCAGCGCTGCGGTCGCCAACGAGCCAAGCCTGGCATCCTCGCCCTGCCACCACCAGCCGGTCTCATTATCATGCGGGATAAAAAAGCCGTTTTGAAGTGTCCCTTTGTACAAAAAGGATTGCCGGGCATAGCCGAAAGGATTCGGTACTTCATTGGTAACCGAGATATTATAATCCAGCGCCTTTTTGATAGTTGCCAAAGCGGCTGAGCGCAGCGTAGTATCGCCCTCCTTCACCAAATACCTCGAGAGTGCCACAACCGGCAACCCTGCATCGCTGGCATGCCAATAAGGCCGGCGGCCATCGTCCGAAATAAAATAGCCGGCCGGGGTCATTCGTTTTTCCAGATTGCCGGCACGTCTACGCGCTTCGTCACGGTAAAGGGGCTCGCCGGTGGTTATCCAAAGCTCGGTGGCGGCCATCAATGCGCAATAGTCGTCGATGATGTTTTCCTTATGGTCGTCGTCATATTCCAAATTATGCTTTAGCAGATGGGCAAAGGCCCGCTTCGCCCCATCCAGGTATTGTGCCGATGCAAATTCGCCATGCTTCTTCCATCGCGATATACGGGCTAAGGCAGCTATTGCCATTCCACCGCCCTCCCGGAAAGCACACTGGTACTCATCGGTGGTGACACTGTTGGCATGCAGGCCAACGATTCTGCGCGCGTTCGGGTCCTTATTAAAATAACTGAACACAGTCATGTAGAAATAATTGTCCTTGGACAGCGACCGCATCATGTAATCAGCACCATAAAGCGCCTCATCATCAAGCGAATCTTTGATATGCCATTTTTCCAGCAGCTTCGGAATACTTTCTGATGCACTTTCCATCGACCATACCACTAGGGGCGTTTGCTGGGGCGACATAAAGTTGGCATAGGCCAAATGCGAAAAATACTTGCTCACATCCCCGGAGGCGTCGCACCAGCCGCCATGAACATCCACTGTTTTATCGCCCCCGCCTATTAAATGCATGTGCGCATCCGCCGCCAATTCTTCAGGGGTGTTAGCCCTTTGCTTATTATAATAATGGATGATGGACGAGATGGTCAGCCTGGCCAGGGCATCTTTTTCGATTTTAAAAGGGTTTGAATTATAAACCTTTCCATCGACTTCGACGTTCAAAATATAGCGGCCCGGCTGATCAAAGGCCGAAAAATCGGCACGGTAATATACTTTTCCTGGCGTCCACTCGCCGATGCTTTGGGCGCCGCCTAAAGTCGATGTAAACACTGTCTCGTTGTCTTTCGCGGACAGGATGCGGAAAATAGAATTCGCAGGAAGCTGATCATCCGTTCCTATCACCGCTATTTTGGGATAGCCTGTATCATAGCCAACCTGGTTGGCATATATCACCGGCTGGGCGGCCAGCCAGGAAAATGATAATAAAAAGAAGGTCAATTGGGCGATAAAAGGCTTCATAATTTAAATTTCCGTTCACAAATTAGGGCAATTTCAATTAGTATTTCCAATAAAAATGGGATATTCTTATATTGTTCCACATGAAGTTCAGAATTGCCCGTCACACTACCGACTTAAACCGTATCATTGATTTTTACGGTCGTATTTTGGGTCTTAAAGTCCTGGGCGATTTCAGAGATCATCATGACTATAGCGGCGTATTCATGGGGCTTCCGGGCGAAAACTGGCACATCGAATTTACCGTTTCCAAAACCATCCCGCTGCACCAGGCCGATTATGACGACCTGCTGGTTTTTTACGCCACTACCCTCGAGGAATTTGCTTCGCTTAAAAAGCGGTTTGTCAAAAACAATGTAAAGGCCGTCAGACCCCGGAACCCTTATTGGGAAAAGAATGGCATCACCTTTGAAGATCCGGATGGATTCCGGGTGGTAATCTCCTTTACCAGGCCGCGATAAAGGTATCCGTTTTCGAAACAATCGACCTAAAATTGGGTATTGCCCGCATTTCGATCGCGTAATTGTACGCTTTGCGCCCTTGTAATTTTCAGCTCTCTTTGCATTGCGGGAAACGAGAATAACGGCGGAAAACCAATTGGTGCTTCGGGTCTAAGGCTTGCAAATAAGTAAGGGACAGGTCTTTCTCCCCCATATTGGGTATAAAACTTACAGCCCGGGCCGGAAAAAGCAGGACATGATAACACTAATGGGTAATTGCGGCATGATAAGATAACCGCTAATTTTAGAAATCACATCGACTTGCTTTTCAAAGCTTTCACATCGTTTTCAAATACATACGGGAAACTGATCAGGAATACATAATAATCTATTTAAAAACACCACTTATGAAACATCTACATTACATGTTTATTCTAATTGTTGCAGTTTTGAGTCTCAACTCCTGCGGCAAACAAGGCGCAGTCGGCCCTACCGGTGCAACTGGCGCAACCGGTGCAGTCGGCGCAGTCGGCCCTGCCGGCCCGGCGGGCGCTAACGGAACGAGCGGAAGCATTATTTACAGCGGGACAGTCACTCCACCGTCCACCACCGGAACAACCGGTGATTTTTACCTTGATCTTACTACCGGCATGCTGTATGGGCCTAAGACCGCCGCAGGATGGGGAACGCCTATTTCGCTGGTTGGTGAGACGGGGGCTACCGGCGCAACAGGTGCTACCGGCGCGACTGGAGCCACCGGTGCGACCGGAGCCACAGGCGCAACCGGAGCTACTGGTCCGGGTGGGGCTACAGGCGCGACTGGTGCAGCGGGCAGCCAAATCTATAGCGGCAACGGCGCACCGGCAACCAGCCTGGGCGCAGATGGCGACTATTACCTTGACAAGACGAACTATTTGCTGTACGGGCCAAAAACAGGAGCAGGCTGGGGTTCACCAATTGCTTTGCAAGGTCCAGCCGGGCCACAGGGGCCTGCTGGACCGCAAGGACCTGAGGGCAATGCTAATGTGCAGGTAGATACCTTTACCGTAGCAAACAGCAGCTGGCTTTGGAATAGTCAATATAGCTTCGAAACTTCGCCGGGTAGCTATGTAGAATACTTTACCAGGTATTATGACCGTACCGAAAGCACCATTACACAAGGTATATTGACCAGCGGTATGGTACTGGTGTATTTTACTCCAAATCCATTAGTTGGACCAAATTGGGACGCCTTAACCTACCAATTTTTGGATGGGAGCGGCGATTTTTATTATGTTGTTGCAGCAAATGTTACGGTTGGCCAGGTTGAATTAGACTATTTCTTTCAACAAATTGTGGCTAACAGCACGATACCGGTGCTATCGTCGTATGACATCCCCACTTATCAATTTAAGGTGTTAGTCGTTTCCGGGCAAATAGCGGCATATATGTTATCGCACCACATCGATTTCAAAAACTACTCCGCTGTAAGCCGGTTAACCGGCTTGTGGCAGCGTGACAAACGCACCCCATAAGCTTTGGTTATAAAGTTTAGTTTGATTAACCGCCGGCGGGGTGACCTGTCCGGCGGTTTTTTGTAATGATCAAATCAATGCACGAGAAAGGACAATCGCCAGGAGGCTCATCAGGGCTTAATCAGTCTGTAGACATTTTTTGTTTACTGACAGGACGTGTTTTAAAGTGTCAGCCGCATGCTGAAAGCGTAAAATTACGCTTGCCCGGAAAATCTCTATAGTCTTATTTTACGTAATATATTAAGTGAATGAATTGTTCGGTTGCTGAGGCCGTAAAACCTGGGTACTGAAGAGATTGACCTAAATTGAGTTTGTTAGTTAATTGGTTTGGTTAGCCGTTGCGGGATTTCCTGCAGCGGCTTTTTTTGCTGGCGACCTACCGGCGTACTGCTTTGATTTGAAAACGGTTTGTGCGCTAACGATGGCTTTAAAGCCAATCGCTTTGATTAACATCGTTGTACATTCAGTAAATTAGCGCCCATGATCTTCGATTTCCGGCTAAAAGTTTTTCAAACCGTTGCGCAAAAGCTCAGCTTTACCAAGGCGGCGGCCGAGTTATTTATTACCCAGCCGGCCATAACCAAACATATAAAAGGGTTGGAACAACAGCTGAACACACAGTTATTCAGGCGAAACGGCAACACCATTACTTTGACGCCAGCGGGTAAAATTCTTTTACACTATGCCGAAAAGGTATTCCAAACCTACTCCGAAATGGAAACCGAACTGGCGCAGCTTAGCAATATCGCTGCCGGAACGCTCCATATTGGCGCAAGTACAACAGTTGCACAAACTATTTTGCCGCGGCTGCTGGCGCTTTTCAAAAAAACCTATCCTGCTATAAATTTCACCTTCGTGCAGGCTAATACCGATGTAATAACCCAAATGATATTGGCTGAGAAGATCGATGTCGCCATCGTGGAAGGTGCGGGTCATTATCCTCAACTGGCCTATGCGCCTTTTGCAAAGGACGAAATCGTTTTGGTAACCGCTGCCAATAACCAGTTGTCGAAAAAATCAGAGATAACGCCCCGGCAACTATTAAATATCCCTTTGGTGCTGCGGGAAGCCGGTTCCGGAACACTCGACGTCATCTTCAACGCGCTTTCCGGCGCCGGCATAAATCCAAAAGATCTGAACATCGAAATACAACTCGAAAGCAGCATCGCCATCAAGCAATACCTGCTCCATTCCGAAACAGCTACCTTCCTCTCCATCCGTTCGGTTGTCAGCGAGCTAAAATACAACGAGCTAACCGTCATCGACATTAAGGGTCTGCAGATATTCCGCACGTTTCAGTTCATACAACTTCACGGGAAACACGCCAAACTCACCGAGTTATTCAAACGTTTTTGCCTTGCCAATATAACCTGAGGTTATTACAGATTACTATTAGTCATTTGTTTAAGGTTATAATAACCCCGATCTTTATGCCGTTGTATTAGGTTTGTTTATACATTAGCATAATCCTTTTTATAATCAACACTTTAGTTCAATGCTTGAAGCTTTCCGCTTTTAGCTCTATTAAAAAAACCATAAATGGAACCGATAATTACCGATATATGTATCATAGGCGCAGGCCCCGTTGGCTTATTTGCCGTTTTTGAAACCGGATTGCTAAAAATGCGCTGTCACTTAATTGATGTGTTGCCGCAGGTGGGCGGCCAGCTTTCCGAAATTTATCCCCATAAACCCATCTACGATATTCCCGGTTTCCCGACCATTAATGCGCAGCAGCTGGTGAACGGGCTGATGGAACAGATCGCACCCTTCAAACCCACTTTCTCGCTGGGCGAACGGGTTAACGAGCTCCTTCAATCGGACGATGGCACTTTTGTTATCCGTACCAATGACGGCACCGAAGTGCTAAGCAAAGTAGTTGTTATTGCCGGCGGCCTGGGTTGTTTTGAACCCCGCAAACCGGCTATCGATAACCTCGAAGCATTCGAAGGTAAAGGAGTCGCTTATATGGTAAAGCGCCCGGAAGCTTACCGCGACCGTAAGGTAGTGCTGGCCGGCGGCGGTGACTCTGCCCTGGACTGGACCATATTTTTGACTGACATTGCCGAGGAAGTAACACTTATCCACCGGGGCGATACCTTCCGCGGCGCACCCGACTCTGCCGAAAAAGTATTTGAGCTGGCTAAAGACGGCAAGATCAATCTTATCCTTCAATCGCATATCAAAGCCATACGCGGTAACGGCCATTTGCAGGAAGTGGAAATTGTCGGCCGCGAAAACAATATATCTGTTATTAAAACCGACCATTTGATTCCCTTGTTCGGCCTTACGCCAAAGCTTGGCCCGATAGCAGAATGGGGGCTTAATGTAAACAGCTCGGCTATCATGGTGGATACGCTCGACTACAGCACCAATGTACCCGGCGTTTTTGCCATAGGCGACATTAATATATACCCCGGTAAGCTAAAGCTGATCCTGTGCGGCTTCCACGAAGCAGCCATGATGGCCCAAAGCGCGTTTAAATTTGTTTACCCGGACCAAAAACTGAGCTTTAAATATACCACGGTGTACGGGGTGAATGCTTTTTGAATTAGGTGAAAGACGAAGTGAGGTGAAAGGCGAAAGGTAAAAGGCGAAAGGTTGTACAATCGCATTTTTGGGCCTTCTCTTTTTAACTTGTACTTATACTTCTACCTTTCACCCTTCACCTTTTACCTTTTACCTCAAAAAAAATGATCAATCTAACCATAGAAGACAGGGACGGCGGCCGGCAAACAGTCGAAATTCCCGAAGATATCAGCCTCAGCTTAATGGAGGTTTTAAAGGCATCCGATCACAACATTTTGGCTACCTGCGGCGGCATGGCCCTTTGCGCGACCTGCCATGTGCAGGTACTGGATGGCCCGGAACAATATTTTCACGCAACCGACACTGAACTCGATTTGCTCGACACCCTGCCCGACGCCGGGTGGGATAGCCGCCTGGCTTGCCAGCTCAGGATCAGTGATGATATGGATGGGATGGTTTTCCGGATAAAGGGTGAGGCTTAGTTCCAGGATTATCGATTTAATATTAATCACCAGTTACTGTACCGTTAGCGGCTGCCCGTTTGTATCAAGACAAAACGAAAATGAATGCCGCGTAGGCGGCTCCACCCTTCAGGGCGACATAGTATCCGCCACGCCATGCGCTGATGATCGCATAATTATTGCCCGACCATCCCTTTATGCACTCAATATTGTTACGCGCCTGCCAACAAAAATTTGCCAAACGAGCCGGATATTCACATCTTTAGATTTTATCATAAAACACTCATGAGAAAAGCTGCCTTACTGCTGTTAGCCGCCGTCCTTTCGCTTAACCTGGTTCATGCGCAAACCGGCTGGATCACCTATAACATCGATGCCAAACTGTCGATACAAGTACCTGCGCAGCCAACAAAAGCCGACCAATACAGCGTCATGTCCATCAGCAGCGACTCTACCATATATATCATCACAAAAGTAGATATGACGGTTGCAGCAGGGCTTGATTCGGCGGCACTCGCAGGCCTTGCTCCTACCGAACAGTTTGCCACCGAGATGAGGGGTGGCATGCAGGAAAAGTTGCAAGGCTATACGCTTGGAGATATTAAACCCGGAAAATGGAACGGTTATTATAGTTTCAGTATCGACGCTGACAACCCCACCACCAAATTAAGATCCTCTATTTTCATGATCATTATCGGGAGTTATTTATACAGTTTCAGCGTGGTTCTCCGGGAAGATCGAGACCCAAAACTGAAAGACCTATTTTTTAATTCCTTAAAACTTAATTAAAAGGGCTGTAATTCAGTTGCATTTAACAGTTTTATGATATACATTTGATACCGTATGCAAACCTCATGAAAGAAAAAAGCAACGATATCATCAACCGCATCGATTATGTGCAAACCACGCTGCAGGCCATCAGCGGTAAATGGAAAGTCCCCATCCTGATGTCGATGTACGCCGGCAAAAGCAGGTTCAGGGATATCCAGCGCAACATTCCGCAAATCACCACCCGCGTGCTCTCCAAGGAACTAAAGGACCTCGAGGCCGCCAAACTTATACTCCGCATCGTTCACGACGGCCATCCCGTCTCTATCGAATATAAACTTACCAGCTATTCCTTCACCCTTACTCCCGTCGTGGACGAAATGATCAAATGGGGCAAACTACATAGCAAGGGTGGGTTGTAATTACATCCGATGGGCTGCACCCATCGCTTCTTTCGGATGGAAAACGAACGGCGATGGTTGCCCTATACATCGGGATCGAAAAATGCGCAATTTGGTTTGCCCCTTATAATAATTGGCCTTATTTTCTAAAATCAACCGCGGGAATATTTTTTCCACACCCTTGCATTTATATAAGTACTTATATAAATTGCGTCCATGAATTTGTACCAAAGCCTGGGATACCTTGTGATGGGCAGCCGTTTGCGGCGGCTCAGCGAAAGCTTTCTGTCGGAGATTAACCGCGCTTATCAAAACGAAGGAATCGATTTCGATGCCAGTTGGTTCCCGGTATTTTATTTGTTGTCGAAGAATGACGCCCTTTCTATAAAGGAATTAAGCGAGCAAACGGAAGTTTCGCATCCAGCGGCCAGCCAACTCATTGCCAACCTAAAAAATAAAAGCCTCGTAAGAAGCGCCACCTGTTCCGATGATGGCCGCAGGCAATTGGTGACCTTAACCGACAAGGGCCGGTCCCTGCTAAATGATATCCTTCCTGTTTGGGACGCGATTCTCAGCGCTATGGACGAACTCGCTCCGCTGGAGCCTGAAAGTAAAAATTTACTGCCGGCCATCGGCGCCATGGAAGCTATCTTTAAACAAAACAGCCTGAGCGAAAGGATCGGCGCTAAATTATCAAGCCAACTAAAACCCGCTACAAATGAGTAAGGCATTTGATTATGGAAGCGGGCATCTGACCACCGGCATATGCCTTGATATTGCCAACGGCAGGGTACGGGGCCTGCTTGATGGCGCTGCGACTGAAAAAATAATGACTTCCTGGCTCGCCGTACAAAAAATCATAGGGACACAAAAGCCAGTCTATGGAATCAATACAGGCTTCGGACCGCTCTGTGATACCCGTATTTCCGACGCCGACACCTCGCTGCTGCAAACCAACCTGCTCAAAAGTCATAGCGTTGGCGTCGGCGAGCCCATTCCGCAGGAGATTGCTAAATTGATGCTCATCACTAAAGCGCATGCATTGGCGCAGGGCTTTTCAGGCATTGCACCGCAAACACTGGAACGTATTCTCTGGCATATCGATCATAATATTATCCCGGTAGTGCCTGAAAAAGGCTCTGTCGGCGCCTCCGGCGATCTTGCGCCGCTAGCCCACGTGTTTTTGCCGTTGATCGGACTGGGAGAAGTATTTGCCAATGGCGCCCGCTTCCCGGCAGCCAACGTGCTGGCGGCTCACGGCCTGCAGCCATTGGTGTTAGGTCCGAAGGAAGGATTGGCGCTTATCAACGGCACCCAATTTATCCTCGCCTTCGCGGTGAAAGCAGTACAACGTTTGAACGATGCTTTAAACCTGGCCGATATTATTGGGGCCATGTCGCTGGAAGGCTTGATGGGTTCGGCAAACCCCTTTGATAGCCGCCTGCACCAGTTACGGCCGTACAAAGGCACACAATTCGTGGCCAAAAGGCTGCAAGCGCTGTTAAAAGATTCAGATATCTGTACCTCCCATATCGATTGCGATCGTGTACAGGACCCGTATTCCCTGCGCTGCATGCCGCAAGTACATGGGGCGAGCCGCAATGCATGGCTTCATTTGAAGGAACTCACAGAGATCGAGTTAAATTCGGTCACAGACAACCCGATCATTTTTAATGCGGAAGACACTATCAGCGGGGGGAATTTCCATGGACAGCCATTGGCTATTCCCCTGGATTATGCCGCCATCGCTGCGGCTGAACTGGGAAATATAGCTGATCGCCGCTGCTACCTGATGAGCGAGGGCCGTTATGGCCTGCCAAAAGTGCTGACCAACGACGCCGGGTTAAACTCGGGCCTGATGATACCGCAATATACTACCGCCGCCCTGGTTACTGAAAACAAAACGATGTGCTTCCCGGCCAGCGCTGATAGTATACCCACCTCGCTGGGGCAGGAAGATCATGTCTCAATGGGTTCTATCAGCGGGCGTAAATTGCACAAGATCATCGATAACATTGAATACATCCAGGCCATCGAGTTACTTTACGCCACGCAAGCAGTTGATTTCAGGCGGCCGCTCCGGTCGACACCGGTTATTGAGGCCTGCCACGCCCTGGTGCGCACCAAGGTACCGTTCATTGACCACGACCGCATTTTTGCGGATGACATTAATCAAATTCACCGGCTTATCACCAGTGGTGAGCTGCTTGCTGCCGTTGACGAAACAGCTATAGCCCATAACATAACATTAGACGATGACGAGTTCGGAATTTATTGAAACTTACGCGAAACACCCGGTGTATAAAGCGCCGCGCGGTATGCAATTGCACGCTAAAAGCTGGCAAACGGAAGCCCCCTTGCGCATGCTGCTCAACAACCTCGATGGACAGGTAGCCGAAAACCCGGATGAACTGGTCGTTTATGGCGGTATAGGCCAGGCGGCCCGAAACCCAAAAGCGCTCCGCAAGATCATTGAGTTGCTGCTGGAATTGGACGAGCACCATTCGTTATTGGTACAGTCAGGCAAGCCGGTCGGCATTGTTCGCAGTCACCCTGAAGCGCCGCGTGTGCTTATTGCCAACAGTAACCTGGTACCGGCCTGGGCAAACTGGGAACATTTCAACGAACTGCGCGCGAAAGGCCTGATGATGTTTGGCCAAATGACCGCCGGCAGTTGGATATACATCGGCACGCAGGGCATCCTGCAGGGAACTTATGAGACTTTCGTGGAATGCGGCCGGCAGCATTTCAACAATGATCTAACCGGGAAACTGATCGTTAGCGCAGGCTTAGGCGGCATGGGCGGCGCTCAACCCCTGGCGGCAACTATGGCCGGCGGCGTTTTTTTAGGGGCCGACATTGATGCCTCGCGCATTCAAAAACGGGTGGATACGCGGTATATCGACAAGATGACGCACTCGTACGAGGAGGCCATTGCCTGGGCCAAAGACGCGATGAAAAAAGGAGAGACCGTATCCATCGGCCTGGTAAGCGATGCCGGCGACATGCTGGAAAAGCTGCTGCATGCAAACATAATTCCCGATGTGCTGACCGATCAAACCTCCGCCCATGACCCCCTTAACGGTTATATCCCAAACGGGCTGTCGCTAACCCTCGCTTCGGTGCTCCGCAACAGCGATCCGGCCGAATATAAACGTCTTTCGCTCAAAAGTATGGCACGGCACGTCGGTTTTATGCTCGAGCTTCAGCAACGCGGAGCCATCACCTTCGATTATGGCAATAACCTGCGCGAATTTGCCAGGCAGGGCGGCGAGCCGAACGCTTTTGATTTTCCGGGCTTTACACCCGCTTATATCCGCCCCTTATTTTGCGAAGGAAAAGGGCCTTTCCGCTGGGTAGCATTATCCGGTGACCCGGAAGATATTTTCACTACCGACCGGGCGCTTATGGAGGCCTTCCCCGAAAATAAACCGCTGATCAACTGGCTTGAAAAGGCGCAGCAAAGGGTCGCCTTCCAGGGACTGCCGGCACGTATATGCTGGCTTGGCATGGGCGACCGTGAAAAAGCGGGGCTGCTGTTTAACGACCTGGTAAAAACCGGCAAGGTAAAAGGCCCGATCGTTATCGGCCGCGACCACCTCGACTGTGGCTCTGTAGCCTCACCGAACCGCGAAACGGAATCAATGAAGGACGGTTCCGACGCTGTTTCGGACTGGCCCTTGCTCAACCTGATGTCGAATACAGCCGGGGGTGCAACATGGGTGTCATTCCACCACGGCGGCGGCGTTGGCATGGGCTATTCGCAGCATGCGGGCATGGTGGTTTTAGCGGACGGCACCGATCGGGCAGCCACCTGCCTTAGCCGGGTGCTTTATAACGACCCTGCAATGGGTATATTCCGACATACCGATGCCGGCTATGAAAAGGCCGAAGAAATGGCGGAAAAGTTTGATCTGAAGATTTGGTAGGGAGAGCTGAAAGCAAAAAGCCGAAAGCGTAAAGCTGAAAAGCAAAAAGCGTGGAAAATCCACTATTATCGGAGCAACGAACTTTAGACTTTCTGCTTTGAGCTTTTAGCTATTTTTGCTGAAAGCCGGAACGCTCAAAACGGGGAAAATGTAGTAATATTGAACAAACAAGCTTTAGACTTTCTGCTTTGAGCTTTTAGCTTTTAAACAAGATGAAAAAACTAACAGGGCCGTTCACTCAAATTTTACCGTTGACGGGGTTAAACATAAAAGGGCCTTTAAAAGACAGCCAGATCCAGCTAATTAAAAATGGATGGGTACTGAGTAACAATGGCCGCATTGTCGTTATCGGGACGCTTGAACGGTTGCGCCGCGACCATCCCTCCGCGGAAATTGAGCAAATTGCCGGGGAACATGTGCTGATGCCGGGATTCATCGACTGCCATACGCATATCTGTTACGCTGGTAACCGGGTAAAGGACTACGCCCTGCGCTCCGAGGGTAAATCGTATACCGAAATTGCCCGTTCGGGCGGCGGAATTTGGGATACGGTAACCCAGACCCGCGCCGCATCCGAGGAAGAATTGACGGACCTGCTGGTAAAACGTGCTGATCGCCATTTTTCCGAGGGCGTTACCATTATCGAAGTAAAAAGCGGCTACGGGCTTTCCGTAGAACAGGAATTAAAACAATTAAGAGCGATCAAGGCGGCATCTTACAGAACGAAGGCCGTATTGATCCCCACCTGCCTTGCGGCACATATTAAACCGAAAGATTTTGAAGGCTCACAGGGCGAATACCTGGAGCTGATCGGAAACGAGTTGCTGCCAGTTGTAAAAAAGGAAAGCCTTGCAAAAAGGGTGGATATTTTTATTGACGAAACGGCTTTCAGAGCCGAACGGGCGGCGCCTTACCTCGAAAAAGCAAAAAGCCTTGAATTTGATATCGTGGTCCACGGCGACCAGTTCACGCCCGGCGGCGGCGAAATAGGCATTGAACACGGCGCCGTTTCGGTAGACCACCTCGAAGCCACCAAAGAGCGCGACATTAAGCTCATCGCCGGCTCAAATACCGTTGCGGTAGTCTTGCCCGGCGCTTCGCTTGGATTGGGAATGCCCTACGCCCCTGCCCGGAAATTATTAAATGCCGGCGCCTGCCTCGCTATTGCCAGTGATTGGAACCCCGGCTCGGCCCCTATGGGCGACCTGCTGATGCAGGCAGCCGTACTCGGCGCGGCCGAAAAGTTAAGTGCGGCCGAAGTATTCGCAGGGATAACCTTCAGGGCAGCCCATGCACTGCGCTTCGAAAACCGTGGAACGCTGGCAACCGGCACACCCGCAAACCTACAGTTGTATCCCACCAATGATTTCCGTGAGATATTGTATAACCAGGGAAAGTTAAAACCGACAATGAAGGTACTATAGATTCGCCGGCAGACTTAAAATCTGGATTAAAGCGATAATGCATATTAAATAACGTGGGAACTTTTTTTAGCCTTCTGATAGCTATTATACCAACACTACTGTTGTTTTTCTTTGGCTATATGGGGCTATTCCGAACCGGATCTGTTATTGACTTTTATCTAAGATCTGCAGAACGAAGCTATTTGAATTCATTAAAAAAGAACTTTTTCTTAAGTAAATATTACCAGGCGATAACAAAATATCAATACGAAATTCAAAAACGATCCGCTGAAAAAAAGTCGACTTATTATAACATGAAAATATGCAGTCTGGTCGCTTTGCTAATGGCCGCACTGTTTTCAATGGCAATCATTCACGGGTTTTTTAATACAAGCTTTGGCATCTTCAAGAATAATTAATAGATAATTTCCAATCTCTACCATGCAACTTATTGAATGCGTCCCCAATTTCAGCGAAGGTGTAAACCTTGATATCGTACGGCAAATCACAAATGAGATCGAATCAGTTGAACGCGTAAAGCTGTTGAATGTTGATCCTGGTAAAGCTACCAACCGCACCGTGGTAACTTTTGTGGGCGAACCTACCGCAGTGATCGAAGCTGCATTTTTGGCGATAAAAAAAGCCGGTGAGTTGATCGATATGAGCAAACACAAAGGCGAACATCCCCGCATGGGCGCCACCGATGTTTGTCCCCTGATACCCATTGCCAACATCACGATGGAGGAAACCGCCGCCTATGCGCGGCAATTGGCCGAGCGTGTTGGGAACGAATTACAAATCCCCGCCTACCTGTATGAATATGCACAGCCGGATAAAACGCGGAGCAATCTTTCCGTGATCCGGGCCGGCGAATACGAAGGTTTCTTTAAGAAAATAAAACTGCCGGAATGGAAGCCCGATTTTGGCCCTGCCGAATTTGACGCCCGCCGAGGCGGCACGGTTATCGGAGCACGTGAATTCCTTATCGCTTACAACGTCAACCTCAATACTACTTCGGTTCGACGTGCCAATTCCATTGCATTTGATGTGCGGGAGGCGGGCCGTGTATTGCGCGAAGGCGACCCCATCAACGGAAAGATCATTACCGACGAAAACGGCAAACCCAAATCCATCCCCGGCTCGCTTAAATCTGTAAAGGCCATTGGTTGGTACATCGAAGAATATGGCATCGCCCAGATATCCATGAACCTTACCAACATCGAAATCACCCCCTTACACATCGCATTTGATGAGGTTTGTAAAAGAGCCGATGCCCGTGGGATGCGCGTAACCGGCAGCGAGCTGGTAGGCCTGGTGCCTTTGAAGGCAATGCTCGATGCCGGCAAATATTTCCTGCTGAAACAGCAAAGGTCGGTTGGGGTAAGCGAAAAGGAGTTGATACGGATCGCCATCAAATCAATGGGTCTCGGCGAACTGGCTCCATTCAACCCCGACGACCGCATTATCGAATATGTATTAAGAGACAAAGCCGCCTCAAAACTCGCTTCCATGACGCTGGCAGATTTTGCCGACGAAACCGCCAGCGAAAGCCCCGCCCCGGGCGGTGGTTCCATCGCAGCTTATTTGGGTAGTTTGGGAGCAGCTTTGGGGACGATGGTAGCCAACCTGTCCTCGCACAAAAAGGGCTGGGACGAGCGCTGGAAGGAGTTCAGTGATTGGGCAGAAAAAGGACAGCAATACAAGGTCGAGTTGTTGAAACTAGTAGATTTGGATACAGCCGCTTTTAACAAGATCATGGAAGCATTCAGTCTTTCCAAATCAACACCCGAAGAAAAAACCATTAGAGACAAAGCCATCCAGGAAGCCACCAAATATGCCATCGAAATACCGTTCCGGGTGATGAAGGCCGCTTACGGAAGCATGGAAGTAATCGAAGCCATGGCTGAAACAGGGAATCCCAACTCCATCAGTGATGCCGGTGTTGCCGCCTTGTGTGCGCGATCAGCGGTGTTAGGGGCGTTTATGAATGTGAAGATCAACGCGTCTGGGTATAAGGATAAAGGATTTACGGATACCGTAATCGCCGATGGGGCCAAAATTGAAGCCGATGCCATCGCGCTTGAAAAAGAAATTATCGGCTTGGTAAACGGTAAAATTACCGGTTAACGCCCCCCTGCAGCAATAGATTATCGGGAAACATTATCGCTGTTTTTTACAGAGTAAGCGCTGGTGGATACGCATCAAAACCAATTGCACTTGTCTAAAATTCGTATCTTTAGCCAAATGAACAGGCTGCTGGTATTTGGTGTTATTTTGATCATCCTGCTTTCCAACTCCTGCAATACCAATACATCCCATTCCAACAAAACTGTCTTCAACATCAACCTCGATGAAGGTCTTAGTTCACTGGACCCAGCTTTTTCGCGTAATCAATTTGCCATTTGGATGAATAACGCGCTGTACAACGGCCTGGTGCAGGTGAACGACAGCCTGCAAACCGTGCCCTGTATTGCAAAAAGCTGGGACATATCACCCGATGGCAAGCTTTACACTTTTCACCTTCGCGATGACGTTTATTTCCATGATGATGCATTGTTTCCAAATGGCAAAGGCCGTCGTGCCGTGGCATCCGACTTCGTTTACAGCTTCGGAAGGCTGATCGATCCCAAAATAGCCTCGTCGGGCTCCTGGATATTCAGCGACAAAGTTGCGGGGAAACAGGCCTTTAAAGCCTTGAATGATTCAACCTTGCAGATAACGCTTAACCAGCCGTATCCTCCGTTCCTGAGCATACTAACCTCGCAGTATTGCTCCGTTGTGCCGCACGAGGTGGTAGACCATTGCGGCCGCGATTTCCGTGAACACCCTGTTGGGACCGGCCCCTTTAAGTTTAAATACTGGAAAGAAGGTGAAGTGCTCGTGCTGCTAAAAAACGAACACTATTGGGAAAAGGATAAGGACGGCAGCTCCCTGCCCCATTTAGATGCCATACGGGCCACCTTTATCGGCGATAAGCAAACCGCTTTTATGGAATTCATCAGCGGCAAACTGGATTTTTTGAACGACATAGACGGCAGCTACCGCGATGATATCCTTACCAAAGCCGGCAGCATTACGCAAAAATACAAAGGCAAATTTATATTGAGCACCGGCCCATTCCTCAACACGATTTACCTGGGCATGCTGGTGGATAGCAGCCTGGCCATTGTAAAAAGTTCGCCATTGAGGAAACTTAAGATCAGGCAGGCCATCAACTACGCCATCGACCGGCAAAAGATGATCAAATACCTGCGTAACAGCATGGGCACGCCCGGCAGTGCAGGTTTTATCCCCGTAGGAATGCCCGGCTTTGACGCGGCCAAGGTTCAGGGCTATTCGTTCAATCCCGACAAAGCCCGGCAACTGTTAAAAGAAGCCGGTTATCCTAACGGCGATAACCTGCCCGAGATCGTGCTACACACAACGGTGGGCTACCGCAGCCTTATCGAGTATGTGCAGGGGCAGTTGGACCGGGTGGGTATAAAAACCAGTGTGGAAATAACCCAGGGCGCAAGCTTACGCGAGCTGGTGGCAAAAAACGGCGTTAATTTCTTTTACGGGAGCTGGATAGCCGATTATCCCGATGCGGAAAACTATCTTTCTGTCTTCTACTCCAAAAACAAAATACCCTGGGGCCCGAATTATACCGGCTTCTACTGCAAGCAATTCGACGCGCTTTTTGAGCAGGCCTACAACGAGCCAAATGACCAAAAGCGTTATACGCTTTACCGCCAGATGGATAATATCGTGATGCAGCAGTCGCCTGTCGTTATTCTATATTATGATAAGCGGGTTAATTTATATCAGCCAGACATAAGTGGCTTTAGCGCAAATGCACAGAATTTGCTCACGCTGAAATACGTGAAGAAAGGTGAGCCCTGATTAAATTTGAGATATGAGATGTGAGATGGTTCATAGTTCATAGCCAGAGGTAGTGGCGATGGCGGTGGTAGCAGTGGTAGGGGCAACTTAATCAAGCGCAGGAACGGTGTAGCACAGGTCCCCTTCGACACCCCTGGGACGGGAAAAGCTAATTTTCCAAGCGTATTGTAATTATTCGCATCGTTCAAACGTATTGCATAAAAAAGTCTCCTGATGCCCCAGGGCTTTTCATTTAAACCAATTTCTCTTTTGCCTCTTTAAACTTAAGTTTTATTCATGAAAAATCTCTTACTCACCCTCACCTTATCACTCGCTGCCATCTTTTCATTCGCTCAAACCATCGACTTTGGCGTGAAAGCCGGGCTCAACCTTATTGAACAGGATCATGCCGGCACCGGCTATTATCAAAACAGCTTCATCCCGGCATTTAACGCCGGTGGAATTGTTGACATTGGGTTTAAGAACTTTTCCATACAACCCGGCTTATTCTTCACCATAAAAGGAGAAGGCGATCAGAATAAATTTAACGATATTAATCCTGGCGATGGCGGCAGTTATCTGCCCTCAAAATCATACCTGGACTATATTGAGATACCGATAAATTTCCTCTACAAAACAACCGCTGGCCCTGGCGTCGGCATTCATTTTGGCGGTGGACCATACCTCGCTTATGGTGTGTCGGAAACCGATGTGATCAACGGCCAAACCAGCTCCGTCCACACCTTTGGCTTCAAGAACCCCGATGCGGGCCTTGGCGTCATCTTCGGCCTGACGTTAAAAAATCGCATTCTGATAGATGCCGGTTACGAGTTTGGCCTTATCAACATCGATGAGGAAGGATTCATCAGCCATAATACAGCCATCACGCTGTCTGGCGGGTATATGTTTAAGTAAATAACGCGTTTTCAAAACGTTAAAAATCTTCGCACAAGTGCCCCAGATCGACACCTATCATTCAATTGTACTTCAAGGCATCTGCAACAGCTAAAGCCCCTTCATTACCCTCGGTTCCGGTAATGACGATGGCGTCCGCACCTATTTTTACGGCATAAGCTGACATTTGTTTTTTAACATAATCGGTACCGGCATTTGTGCAACTTAGGTGACCGATAACTTTATAGGGTTTAGTCACATCATGCGCTGAATAAAATATGTCAACAGCGGTTGTGGGCGTAAGCCGGTCGCCCAGGTAGGCAACCGTACTAACTGTACTACAGGACGATGCCAGCAGGCAAAACCCGAATATTAAAAATCGTAAATTTTTCATCGCTAAAGGGTTTTATAAAGCTACGACTAAAGCTTTAACAGCAGGTTTATTGGCACATTGTAAGCATGTTATTACAATTGCCTGCCCCACAAAAAAGCCGTCCCAAAAAGGAACGGCCTCCAAAACCTTGATCTTCTATTCCGCATGCGACTCCCGATAGCCATCGGGACCGCACTCCGAATTCAAAAATCCGAAATCGAATCCCGATAGCTATCGGGACCGAATTCCGAAATAAAAAAATCGTAACTCGTAATTCTAAAATCTAAAATCCTTACGACGCCATTTCTCTCCTGATAATATTCAACGCGCCACCGGCTTTGAACCATTCGATCTGCTGTTCATTATAGGTGTGATTTACGGCAAAGCTGTCTTCGGAGCCATCTTTATGGTGCAGCACCACGCCAAGCTGTTTGCCCGGCGCAAAGGTGGTTAAGCCGGTAATATCGATGGTATCGTCTTCCTGTACTTTGTCATAATCATCGCTGTTGGCAAAGGTGATCGCCAGCATACCTTGTTTTTTCAGGTTGGTTTCATGTATGCGTGCAAACGACTTTACCAGTATGGCGCGTACGCCGAGGTGACGCGGCTCCATGGCGGCATGCTCGCGCGATGAGCCTTCGCCATAGTTTTCATCTCCAACTACAACGGTACCGATGCTGTGTGCTTTATAGTCGCGCTGAGTGGCCGGTACGGGGCCGTATTCGCCGGTAAGTTCATTCTTAACGCTGTCGGCGGTATTGTTAAAATAGTTTATTGCGCCGATCAGCATGTTATTGGAGATATTGTCCAAATGCCCGCGGAACTTTAACCAGGGGCCAGCCATCGAAATGTGGTCGGTAGTACATTTACCTTTTGCTTTAATAAGCAGCTTCAGGCCGGTGATATCGGTTCCTTCCCATGCAGGGAACGGATCCAGCAATTGCAAACGGGATGATTTTGGATCAACCTTCACTTCTACGCTGCTCCCGTCTTCGGCGGGCGCCTGGTAACCGGCATCATCCACTGCAAAACCTTTCACCGGCATCTCAATACCCAGCGGCTCGTCGAGTTTTACCTGCTCGCCATTTTCGTTGGTCAAGGTATCAGTTAATGGGTTAAAGGTCAAGTCGCCTGCTATTGCAAACGCGGTAACAATTTCCGGCGAAGCAACGAATGCATGCGTATTGGGATTGCCGTCATTACGCTTGGCAAAGTTGCGGTTAAATGAAGTTATGATGGAGTTTTTGCGCGTAGGGTCGTCGGTATGACGGGCCCATTGGCCAATACACGGCCCGCAGGCATTTGCCAGTACCACGCCGCCCATTTCGGTAAAAGTGTCCAGATAGCCGTCACGGTCGACGGTAAAACGCACCTGCTCCGACCCGGGCGTAATGGTAAACTCGGCCTTTGTTTTTAGGTGCTTATCAATGGCCTGCCGGGCGATAGACGCCGAGCGGGTAATATCTTCGTAGGATGAATTGGTGCAGGAGCCGATCAGGCCAACCTCGAGCTTTTCGGGCCAGTTGTTTTCCTTAACGGCGGTTGCAAACTTTGATATAGGCCAGGCCAAATCGGGCGTAAACGGACCGTTCACATGCGGTTCCAGCACATCGAGGTCGATCTCAATCACCTGGTCGAAATACACAGCAGGGTTTGCATAAACTTCGGGGTCGCCGGTCAGGTGTTCCTTGATCGCATTGGCTAATTCAGCAATGTCGGCCCGTTTGGTGCCGCTCAAATACGCCGCAGCCTTTTCGTCGTAACCAAAGACCGACGTGGTTGCGCCGATCTCCGCGCCCATGTTGCAGATGGTGCCTTTGCCTGTTGCCGAAAGCGACTCGGCACCTTCGCCAAAATATTCTACTATCGCCCCTGTGCCGCCTTTTACGGTTAGGATGCCGGCAACCTTCAGGATTACGTCTTTAGCTGACGTCCAGCCGGATAATTTACCGGTCAGTTTCACGCCGATCAGTTTCGGGAATTTTAGCTCCCATGGCAAGCCTGCCATCACGTCGCAGGCGTCTGCGCCACCCACGCCAATAGCAATCATACCCAGCCCGCCCGCGTTTGGCGTGTGCGAGTCGGTACCGATCATCATCCCGCCAGGGAATGCGTAATTCTCCAGCACTACCTGGTGAATAATCCCCGCGCCTGGTTTCCAAAAGCCGATACCATACTTGTTCGATACGGAAGCCAGGAAATCATAAACCTCTTTATTTACATCCTTTGCAGTGGTCAGGTCCGCGTCCGCGCCAATCTTAGCCTGGATCAGGTGGTCACAATGCACGGTTGAGGGCACGGCAACCTGCGGACGTCCGGCCTGCATAAACTGCAGCAGCGCCATTTGGGCGGTAGCATCCTGCATAGCCACTCGGTCGGGGGCAAAATCGACATAATCCACGCCGCGGCCATAAGCCCGGCTGGCATTGCCCTCCGAAAGGTGGGCGTATAATATCTTTTCGGTCAAAGTAAGTGGTTTACCGGTCGCTTTACGGGCTGCCTCAACGCGGGGGCCGAAGCTGTCGTAAACGTCTTTGATCATATCTAAATCAAAAGCCATCGTATCGATCTTTTTAGGTGAGAGAAGTAAGAAAATTCAAATATAAAGGCCTTTACAGCCTTTCGCGGCGAATTTACAAAAATTAACAGGCAAATGATGTTGGGGGTTTGTGGAAATGTTATTTGGAGGGGTTCTAAATTAGTTGGGAAGTCGGAAAGTCCGGAAGTCCGAAAGTCCGGAAGACGCTGCGATTGAGGTTTCGATCATAGCTTAGGTTGTATAGAAGTTGTTGGCTGATTATGTGGATTAGGTTGGGGCGATTGAGTCAGGTTAGCCGGATGGTTGGATAGGTTGTATCTGGGCTACCGGAAGTCTATTGAAAACTCTTGCCCGGATGATCAGCCAGGTAAACCCGAAAATAAGAGCTGAACCAAGCATCACTATCAAATATCTTGAACCCGTGAAAAATTCAGCGTTCTTTTGAGCAATATGAAAAAGAGAAAAACAAACCACACCGGTATTATATGCAGCATGTAATACGATAGCTGGCAAGATCGACTGCCAATTAAAATACATCCAGCCGGCGATTAACCCAATAAAAAATGCCGGAATACCCTGCCATGGATTAAGGTGTATCACTGAAAAAAAGAGCGCGGAAAAAAATATAGCCTTAACCGGAGAATATCTGTTCAAAAGGCCTTGAAGAACGATCCCCCTACATAAAATTTCCTCTAATACAGGTGCGATCAGGCAAATTAATAACAGAGAGATCAGGTCGGGAGAGACCATGTCCGCAAACATTGTTTTAAATAATTTTGGCAGCGGAATTAAACCCGAAAGCGCTGAAAAAGGAATGACCAGTGATAGCGCCAATACTAAAATTACAGGAACTAATCCGACCGAGATCTTTTTGGCGGCGATGCCAAAATTGTTACCATTATACTTTGCTCGTTTCACCGCCCGGAAAACCGTCATTAATACGGGGAATAAATATATAAAAATTTTGACTAAGGACTGAAACCACTGCATGGATAGAGATCTGTTTCCTGTTAAGACAATACTTGCTATCATCCCGGCGATCAGATCATAAATAATGACTGTGAAAAATAGTCTGAGGAGGTCGACAGTGGTAAAAAAGAAGTTATGTTCAGGTGGCGGCGATTCTATCGATAGTGTCTCAACAAATGGTTCAGGATCATTGTTAATCATCTTACAATATACAGCCTATATTCTTAATGGCAAAATTGTTTGTATGCATTTCTGAAAAAACCCCGTTATGGACTTTCAAGTACAAAACGGAGGCATGTGGGTGGCCGCAATCTTTACATCCCTGGTTTATAATGAAACTCTTGAAAAATCCATTCTACCTCAACGCAGAAAACCTATATCCCTGTTTTTGCCAGTATTCCAGCGCCCGCGGCAGCGCATATTCCATCCTGTCCTTTGCCTTCAGGCTATCATGAAATAGCACTATATCACCGGGCTTCACACTCCTGATCACATTATCCAAACACTTTTCCGGACTGATATTTACATCAAAATCAGCCGAAAGCACATTCCACATTACAATCTTTATCTCCGGCTTCGCCCCCTGTAATAGCTTAACCTGCGAGCGTTTGATCCTGCCATATGGCGGCCTGAACAGGTTGGAACCGATCAGTTCGCCGGCTTTCAAAAAGTTTTCCAGGTACGATTTATCATCTGTTTGCCAGCCGTTCAGGTGGTTAAATGTATGGTTGCCGATGGCGTGCCCGTCTTTTTTTACCTGCTCAAAAACATCCGGATGCTTGCGCACATTGTCGCCGATGCAAAAAAATGTGGCTTTGGCGTCGTACTGTTTCAAAATATTTAAAACAAACGGTGTAACAATGGGGATAGGGCCGTCGTCAAAAGTCACAAAAATGGAGCGGCTATCACCCCCCGCATCCCACAATAACCTGGGATACAGCAGTTTTAACACTAAGGGGGTTCTAACGAAGTACATTTTCAGCTACGGGATTTGCGGGATGAGTTTTTTAATGTTCGAATTTGGCGCAAAAATATGGTCAAATCTAACATCCTGGAACTATCAACCCACACAATATACAGAATAAACTAATGATAAAAATCATAACCACATTAAAGCGATTGAGCCCGGTACTGCTTGCAGTATTTACCCTTATAGGTTTCAGCGCCGAGGCGCAGCAAACTATCAGCCTGCAGCAAGCCGTTGATTCTACTATAAAAAACAATCTTACCATCAGGCAGGCACAACTGACCGAAGCGCTGGCCGACGAGGATTACCACCAGGCCAAATACAACCAGTTGCCTAGCTTGATCGCGAATCCCCAGGGCGGTTACTATTTAGGTAAAAGCCAGATCGAAGGTGCGTTTGCGTATTCCTCCTCAGCTTTAAACGTACAGGGGCAAGCCAACTTAGCAATCACGCTTTACCAGGGTGGGCAGTTACGCAACCAAATCATCCAAAATAAACTAACACTGGATGTTGATAAAACCAGCACCGCAAAAGTGAAAAACGACCTCCTTTTAAATGTCGTTACAGATTACCTTACGATATTGACCGACCAGGACCTCGTGATCGCCGCCCAGCAACAATTGGACCTGGCGAAGATAACCCTGGACCGCGCACAGAAAAATTTTGATGCGGGTAACGCAACCCGGGCCGATTTAGCCCAGGCACAAGCCCAGGTTGAAACTGCCGGTCTGACTTTAACCAATGATCAAAACCAGGTTGACCTGGCTATATTGGTGCTGAAACAGTACATGGAAATGGACCCGACAACGAAGATTACGATTGTAAAGCCCGATATAAGCAAATTAACCAATGTGCAAACCGTATTTGACGTGGCGGACGTAATCAAGACTGCTTTTACCTCCAACCCCGATATTCGACTGGCTGAACTTCAGCAACAAACCTATGCGCAGGCCATCAAGATTGCCAAAGGCAACTATTACCCGGTGCTGAGTTTTTACGGCGGCATCGGTGACAGCTATTCAAACCAGGCATCAAACTATAATGAAACAATAGTTGGTACTACTCAAATTGGCGTAATTTCGGGAACAACGACAGCCGTGGTAGGGCCAAATGTGCAAACAGTGCTCACGCCCATTTCGCTTGGCAGCCAGTTAAGCAACAACTTTAACCAGTTTTTTGGCTTGACCCTGCAAATACCCATTTTTAACCATTATACAGCCCGCACCTCGGTACGGAAAGCGAAACTGAACTACGAATATGCTGAAGTAACCACCCAGCTTGCCAAAAACACATTGAGCAAGACAATCATTCAAGCTGTGCTGGATTTGCAGTCCGCCGAAAAAAGTTATGAATCGGCCGTAAAAACATACGATGCGAATAAGGAAGCATTAAACATAACCAAACAACGGTATGATGCCGGGCTGGTAAATACACTCGATTACAACACTGCATTAACGAATTACAATACCGCCCAAAATCAAATGATAGAGGGTCAATACCAGGTAGTTTTCAGGAGCAAGGTGATCGATTATTATTTGGGGAACCCGATAACGCTTTGATGCTCCTTCGCTAAAGCTACGGCGGACGAAGTGTGCAGATGGGCGGATATGCAAATGTGCAGATGAGGGAATGCATGGATGAGAGGATAGGCAGATGAAACTAATAATTAAAAAACAAAAAATTAACAACTAAACAAATCCGAAATCGAATCCCGATAGCTATCGGGACCGAAATCCGAAATCAACAAGAATCATGGGAAAAACTACAAAATATATCTTATTTACACTGGGTGGCCTGGTTGTGCTGCTCATTATCCTTAAAGTAGCCGGGGTGATCGGTAAACCCGACTTAACCCAGGTAGCCACGGAAAAAACCACCGAACGCGAGATTTACGAAACCGTTTCGGCAAGCGGAAAGATCAAACCGCATATTGAAGTAAAGATTTCGCCCGAAGTTTCAGGCGAAGTGGTGGAGCTTCCCATCAAGGAAGGCGATGTTGTAACGAAAGGACAATTGATCTGTAAAATACGGCCGGATATACTGCAGTCCGAGCTGGACCGGGCCCAGGCAGCCTATAATACCCAAAAGGCATCCATCGGGAATTCCAAGGAAATGCTAAACCAGGCCCAGGCAACCCTTGAAAACCAGGAATCGATCTATAAACGCGACAAGGTATTGTTCGACAATAAAGTAATTACTGCCGCGGAATTTGAGACTGCAAAATCAGGCTATTTTGGCGCCAAAGCCGCCCTCGAAGCCGCCAAACAAAACGTAGTGGGTTCAACCTTTGGGCTGGCACAATCACAGGCCTCGGTGAAAGAAGCTGCCGATAACCTGATCAAGACTACTATATATTCACCAGTAGATGGTGTGGTGTCAAAACTATCGATCGAAAAAGGCGAGCGTGTTTTAGGTACCCAGCAATTCGCCGGAACCGAGATCATGACCATCTCCGACCTTAGCCAGCTCGACGTAAACGTGGACGTGAACGAAAACGATATTAACCGCATCCAATTGGGCGACTCTGCCAAAATAGAAGTGGATGCTTTCCTGGGCAAAAATTTCGCCGGTACGGTAATTGAGATCGGCAGCTCGGCCAACGTTGTGGGCACCAACGCCGACCAGGTAACCAACTTCACCGTAAAAGTTCGTATTACCCCCGACTCCTATAAGAATTTATTGATCAGGTCAGCAGCTAATCCCAATCCTTTCCGCCCTGGCTTAACAGCAACAGTCGATATCAAAACAAACCAGGCGCATTCCCTGGCGGTACCTATACAGGCGGTAACCACCCGCGACCAGAAAACACCTGCTATGGCCGCAAATAACAGCAACAACAATAGCGGCAACTCATCTTCGTCAGACGACAATTCCACCACCAAACCAAAAGTAAGCGGCCCTACCAAAGAATACGTATTTGTTTACCGGGCAGGAAAAGTAAAGCAGGTGCAGGTGACGACAGGCATCCAGGATGATACCTATATCCAGGTACTATCCGGCCTCAAAGCCGGCGATGAGGTAGTGTCGGCACCATTTGCTACCATCTCCAAAGTATTGAATGATGGTATGGCCGTGCAAAAGGTGGATAAGAGCAAGCTGTTCAGTAACCCGGGGCAGTAGCAGTTTGCAGTTTGCAGTTCCGCCGTCGCTAAGGCTATGGCGGACGAAGGGCAGTTGGCAGTTGGACAACTATGAAAAAGAGTACAGTTATTGAAACCCTTGATTCGTTTGAAGATGAATTTGACGCCGAAAGGCTAATAGAAAAGCTACTATTTGTTGAAAAAATTAAAAAAGGGCTCAAAGACGTTGACGAAGGCAAAGTCCTCAATTATGCTGAAGTAAAACAAAAATTTTTTGATAAGTAAAAAGGCACCCTCCTGCCTTAGTTTTTCCGCTCCCCTCCGGCTATGAACTATGAACTATGGACTATGAACTAAATATTCATAGCTTTGTCCAACCAGTCATAAAGCACGGGATATTTTTATTCATTGATGAGCAAACAGGGGAACAAGATCGCCGTAGTGGGCGGCGGAAGCTGGGCCACAGCAAACGTTAAGATCCTTACCGATAACACATCCGAAAAGGAGATATTCTGGTGGATGCGGAATGCCCAGGCGGTGGAACACATCCATAAATTCAAACACAACCCGAATTATTTAAGCTCAGTGGAAATAAGCGTCCCTCCGCAAAATATCTCGACCGATCTTAAAGCTACGATAAAAGAGGCCGATTTTGTTTTGCTCAACGTTCCTGCCGCTTTTTTGAAAGACGCGCTCACCGGCATTACCCCTGCCGATCTGGCCGGTAAAAATATCATCTCGGCTATTAAAGGCATTGTGCCCGACGAAAACCAGATCATCGGGGAATTTCTTAACCAGCATTACAATATCTCATTCCAAAATTTCCTGGTCATCAGCGGTCCCTGTCATGCCGAGGAAGTGGCGCTCGAAAAATTATCGTACCTCACTATCGCTTCCAGCGATACGGAACTAGCTGCCACATTTGCGGGCATGTTTAACACGCGGTACATCAAAACCAATATTTCCGATGATATCTACGGCACTGAATACGGCGCCGTGCTGAAAAACATTTATGCCATCGCGGGCGGCATCTGCCATGGTGTGGGTTATGGCGATAATTTCCAGGCGGTACTCATTTCCAATGCCATCCGCGAGCTGGAACGCTTTGTAGCTGCCGTACACCCCATCGACCGCGACATCAAAGAATCTGCTTACCTTGGAGACCTTATGGTGACTGCCTACTCCCAGTTCAGCCGTAACCGCACATTTGGCAATATGATCGGCAAGGGTTATACGGTCACTTCGGCACAGCTGGAAATGAACATGATCGCCGAGGGCTATTATGCAGTAAATTGCCTACACCAGGTGAATAAACAGTACAACGTTTTTATGCCCATCTGCGATGCCGTTTATGCCATTTTATATCAAAAACGGCCTCCTGCCTCAGAAATGAAACATTTGGCAGAACATTTGAGTTAGTTAGTTTACATCTAACTAATTTCAATTTACTGCCATGAAAAACGTGTTAAAAGTGGCCCTGGTGGCCACCGGTATTTTCTCATTCACCCAAGCCTTTGCCCGCACCATGCCGCAGGACTCGGTGGGTCATAAAATTAAGAAAGCGGCCCGCGATGTCGGCCATGCCACATCACACGCTGCAGCAAGCGCCGATGCCGCGGTTGTCGACAAAAAATATGATGGCAAGTGCGGACCCGGGGGACAAACCGTTTACATCAACAAGTATTCGCACTACTACTACATCAGCAAAACAGGTCACCGCGTGTACCTGAAAAAATCTGAGCTTCGCGATAAACAAATGTGATTTCTTTTAGTCTGACCAATAAACGACAAGTCAAAAGTTTCCACCACGGGGCTTTTGGCTTTGGTTGTGCAAAACGATTATGAATAAAATAGTTTTGACTTTGATACACGCCGGCTGTGCGTTTATGTTAATAACTGCAGCATGTTCAAACCCCGTAAAGGACAAGTTGCAGGGCAAATGGCGTTCAAAGGACGGCGCTGTTAAATTGAATATCACCGGCACCACATTTACCATGGATGACGGCGAAGCCATAGCAGAAGAGTATTATATCAAAGGCGACACCGTTTTTACCTCGTATGAAGGCAACGAACCCTACACCGGTTTTGTGGTTAAAAAATTGGGGGATCACAACCTAACCCTCATGGGGCCGGATTCCATTGCTGTAGAATATAGTAAGTAGAGGTATTAATGGTCGGGTATCCGAATAACCTTTGAACTTTTCGCTTTGGTCTTTCCGCTCTTAGCTTTCGGCTTACTTAGACCATGGCAACCCGTAAAAATAAGTCATCACGATGGCAGCGAGGGTAAACACAATAAAAATTACAATAACAAGTCGCTTGATAAACTGGTTATCTTTTTCGTGTTGCACGCTATCGTGTTCGATGTTTTCCATGAGGGCGCCTTGTAGCTAATTGGTTAAAGCTAAAGGTATAAATTAATTACTATTGTTTATATCACAAAAAAGTAATTTAAAAACAAAACCCCCGCTCTTTTCAGAACCGGGGGCTTTTCCAAACTAAACTAAAATATAAAAACTAAACTAAACTGCTAAAATCTCCTGCGGCGTTCACCACGGTCTTCGCGGGTTTTACCTGAAAAATCGCGGAAACCGGTGCCGCCACCGCTATAGCTGTTGCCATTGCGTTCGGCGCCGTTACGTTCACCGCCGTTGCGGTTGCCCTGGTAGCCACCGCTGGGGCGCCTGTCGCCGCTTCCGCTCCGTTCGCCACCACGGTAACCACTGCCTTCGCGTTTCTGGTAACCGCCGCTACGGCTTTCACCCTCGCCGGATATTTCGATCCTTACGGGACGACCCTTAAAGTCGATGCCTTTAAATCCACCTGTCACTTTCTCCACATCAGCATGCATCACCTCAAAAAAGCTGTAAACGCCTTTTACATCAATCTTGCCGATGTTGCGGCCAGCTATCTTGGTGTTATTGCAGATATAGCCGAGCAAATCGCCGCGGTTAAAATCATCCACCGAGCCAAGGTTAATAAACAGGCGTGTATATTCCGATTTGCCATCGCTGGCGCTACGGAAGGGAGCGCGCTCACCATTGCGTTCAAAGGTGCGGCCTTCCTCAAAATGTGCGTTCAGGTCGGGCGCGTTCTCGTAATAATCTAAAATCAGGTTGAATTCAAGCGAGGCAAAGCGTTTAATGATATCTTCTTTGCTCATATCCTTAAATTCATCCATGATGCGGGGCAGGTATTGTTCCATCTGCTCCTCGTTCACCTCTACATTATGCACTTTGTGCACGAGGGCAAACAATTGCTTTTCCACCACGTCGAAACCGCCGGGTATTTCAGCTTTTACAAACTTTTTACCGATGGTTTTTTCGATCTGGCGTATCTTGCCCAATTCCTTACCGTTGATGATAGAGATAGACACCCCGGTTTTGCCGGCACGGGCTGTACGGCCGCTGCGATGGGTGTAGTTCTCCAGTTCATCGGGCAGTGAGTAGTTGATCACGTGGGTAACGTCGTTCACGTCGATACCGCGTGCAGCCACGTCGGTAGCAATCAAAAGCTGCAGGCTGCGCTCGCGGTAACGTTTCATCACCTTATCGCGCTGTTGTTGGCTAAGGTCGCCGTGCAGGGAGTCGGCATTATAGCCGTCTTTGATCAAGGCCTCGGCTATCTCCTGTGTTTCGATCTTGGTGCGACAGAACACAATACCGAAGATATCGGGATTAAAGTCGACAATACGTTTAAATGCGGCATACTTGTCACGGGCGCGAACGATATAATATTCGTGCTCGATGTTTTCGTTGCCGGTATTCTTTGTGCCCATGGTGAGCTCGTACGGATCGGTCATGTATTTTTTCGCGATCCTGCGAACTTCGGCAGGCATGGTGGCTGAAAACAGCCAGGTTTTTTTATCCTCCGGAGTGGTTGAAAGGATATTGTCAATGTCTTCCTGGAAGCCCATGTTGAGCATTTCATCAGCTTCGTCGAGCACCAGGAAACGCACCTTCGAAAAATCAATGGCATTACGGCCAATAATATCGAGCATGCGGCCGGGAGTGGCAACTACAATTTGCACGCCGCGTTTGATCTGGCGCAGCTGGTCCATAATGCTGGCGCCTCCATAAACAGCGACGACATTAACATTCGCCATTTTTTTGGCGTAATTATTAATATCATTCGTGATCTGTATACAAAGTTCACGTGTGGGACACAGGATCAATGCCTGTGGGTAGTTCTTTTCGAAATCCAGCAGCTCCAATAATGGTAAGCCAAATGCAGCAGTTTTACCGGTCCCGGTTTGGGCTAATCCGACAAAATCGTTGCTGCCTGTAAGCAATACCGGGATTGACTGTTCCTGGATTGGAGTAGGGGTTTCAAACCCTAATTCTGTGATGGCATTAACAATATCATGACGGATCCCCAGTTCAATAAATGGGTTGTTCATGAAATAAAATAACATATCTGGCAACATCGCCAAATCGGCCGCAAAGGTACGGTTTAATTGTCGCAATTCAAATACCCGCTTTGCTTATTGGGAATATGACAATTTGTGGACTGTAAATGCCAAATTTAAAGGTCTTTTAAGCCAAAATGGTTCTATTATTCCGGTTAGAGCAGCGGGGGATACATCGCCAATTAGTTTTTTTAAGAAACGATTGAATAAAAATTTGTAAATTTGACTAACTCAATAAAGATTTCGACATGGAAGAGGCTACCATAAAACTCGAACTCCACGATAAGATCGAACATGCTGACAGCAACCAGTTAAAGGACATTTACGGCCTAATAACCAATTACTTTAATGACCAGGAAGTTGAAGAAAATTGGCCTCAGCTATCAGAAGTCCAAAAGGCGGAAATTTATAAAGGACTTGAGGAGGCGGAGGCCGGGCTGGGGGAAAGCTTTGACGCAGTAACTGAACGACTAAGGGAAAAACATGGCTTGAATGGCTAAGGAAGTCATTCTAACCCCGGTTGCGATTAAAAATTAGGATAATATCGTCACCTACCTAACCAGGAAATGGGGCATCGCGACAGCAAATAATTTTATCGATCGATTTGACCGGGTTCAAAGGGCCATTTCCCGTAATCCAGGTATTTATCGGTTTGAAGATAGGATCAAGGAAATTCAAAGATGTATGTTAACAAAACATAACGTCATCTACTTTAAGGAATATGACGAGATGATAAAAATCCTTACCATTTTTGACACCCGGCAAAATCCTGACAAGTTAACCAAGATTATCTAACTCCATCAACCTATGAAACTTAAACTCACCCTCATTCTCCTGTTCGTCGCATTCGCGCAAATTACCTTCGCCCAGGAAAGCGCCCCAATAGATACCACCAAGTTTGGCCGCAACCCCGATGTTGGCAAATACGCCGATATCCGCGGTTTTAAAATGTATTACGAAACTTATGGCAAAGGCGAGCCCCTGCTGATCATCCATGGCAACGGCGGTTCGATCGTTAACTTCAGTAATCAGATACCCTATTTCGCAAAAAACTACCAGGTCATCCTCGCCGATAGCCGCGCCCAGGGGAAATCCGTGGATCCATCTGACTCCCTCAGCTATGAAATGATGACCGATGACCTGAACGCACTGCTGGATCAGCTTGGGCTAAAGTCCTGCTATGTAATTGGCTGGAGCGATGGTGGCATCAATGGCCTGCTGCTAGCTATCCGGCATCCGGATAAAGTAAAAAAACTCGCGGTTACCGGGGCTAACTTATGGCCAGACACAACCGCCGTCGACCCATTCGTCTATAACTGGGCAATGAAGTACAACCAGAACCTGCTGGAAACCATGAAAAAGCCAGGCGCAAACATTGCCCAAACGAAGAACCAACTTAAGCTGGCGCACCTGCTATCGTATGAACCGCATATAACTATCCAGCAATTGCAAACCATTACCTGCCCTACCCTGGTTATCGGCGGCGACCATGACGTGATTCGCCCCAAACATACGATGCTGATTGCGCAGTCGATACCCAACAGCTACTTGTGGATCATTCCTAACTCAGGCCATTCAACGCCGATCTTTAAAAAGGAGCAGTTCAATAAGATCGTGGGTGATTTCTTTACCCAGCCCTTCAGGAAAATTGAGGGCTATGGGAGGTTTAATTGATGGATGTACTTTTTATTATTTAAATTTGATTAAGATTTGTTGGTTATGGATATTCAGGCTGAAAAATTAAATTTAATAAAATGGCTGACCAGTGTTGATGAGCCGGCCGTTATTGAGCGTTTCATCGCTCTAAAAAAAGAACAACACTTAGATTGGTGGGATACCATCACCGACGACGAAAGAGCAGAAATTGAACAAGGTATAGCGGAGGCTGACCAAGGAGAAATTCTATCTCATGAGGAGGTAATGAGCAAGTATCAAAAATGGCGTTCCAAATAGTCTGGACTAAGCAGGCTGCAAAAGATTATGACAAAATCGTCAAATACCTTGAAGAAAATTGGACCGAAATCGAATTAGTAAACTTTATCACTGAGACAGACAGGTTTTTCCAAACGCTGAGCCAACATCCGGAAATTTTGCAAAAAACCCGTCCCAGAAAAACTTATATCGTGGCCCAATCAACAGGTTAACCATTTTGACCTATCGAATAAAGCCATTAAAACAACAGATTGAACTGGTTAATATCAGGGGAGCCAGACAGAAGCCCTTAAAACGCTATTAATTTCGGGGCAAGTTCTCAGCAGCGCTCAAAAACGCTATCTCAACCTATCCGCCGATTTTACCAGCTTTTCATCGAAATTTATCCGCTTAACAGCTAAGACAAGGAAAAGTATGCTCGCCGTGGAAAGCAAAACGCCTATGCCGAAGTTGTTCAGTGCGATGGGCGCCCCGCCAATTACCGATTCCACGCTTTTCTCGAGCCAAAAACTCAATCCGATAACTACCAGTATGGCGCTGTAGCATAAGGTGACCTGCCGTTTCCGGTTTTTAAACAAGAAGATTATAGCAATGGGAATGAGGCCCACAACGGCAGTTGCCCCCGTGAGGGCGGTAAAAAATTGGGTGTGAACAAGCTGCCCGTTTGCGTCCTGGAAAACACCGGTAACCATGATGGTAACAGGTTTGCCGTCGACATAAACATTATGAACAAGCGGAAAAAGAAAGAGGGCATAAACTGATAATGCAGCCAGCAAAAGGTAAAGACTTTGTATACGTTGTAACATATGGGTTTAAATATTTCAAACAAAGATAGGATTGTTTTATCCATACGGGGTGCGGTTTTTTAAGGACAAAAAACTTTAAAAAAACTAATATTTAGTTTGTACTTTTATCACACCTCACCCCGATTAATGTAACCATGAGCGACGCTTTATCCAGTTTACAGCCCAGAGATGTGCAGATCGATGAAAAACTGCTGAGAAAAACCTTCCTGGAGCACTTAAATTATATCTTTTATGGCAAACAGCACCTCATCGACTTTTTTAAAGAAGTTGAGGCTATCGCCACTTTGAACGTTTTAAAGATGGCCATAAACGAGTGCATTGACGACACTAACCAGCAATTGGAGCGCCTGGAAGAAATTTATACAGCTATTGAGGAAAAGCCCTCCAAAACAAATACGCTTAGCATCAAAGCTACAATGCTCGAAGCCTACCTCGCCGCCATCCGCTCCGGGACCACCAAGCTCGAAAAAGATATTTTTATCCTGTTTTATCTACAGCAGATCGAAGGGATAGAAGTGACCTATTTCAAGGTGTTAAAAAACCTCGCGAAAGCCATCGGGTACAGCAATTCCTTCCTTGATCAGCCATTTGACCTGGCTGTGGAAAACCGCATCCTGTTCGAAGCCATCTATAAGGAGTATATTAATTAGTCCGAAAGTCGGAAAGTCCGGAGGTCCGAAAGTTGAGGAATTCAGGGACAGCGCAAAATTCCAGCAATTTGTACATTTGCGGCGTGATTAATACCCAACGCTATTTCATCGAACTTTCCTATGACGGTACAAACTTCCATGGCTGGCAGATTCAAAAAAATGCTGAAAGCATACAGGAGGTTTTAAATAACGTTTTGTCGACTGTTTATCACCAACCTGTTGAAACTACCGGCTGCGGGCGTACGGATACCGGCGTACATGCCAGGCAATTCTTCGCTCATTTTGACCTGGCGGAATCGCCGGACCAGAAGCCGCAAAGTACCGATACCATGCTTCGGAGTACAAACGCCCTGCTTCCTCCTTCCATCGCCATAAAAAGAATATTTCCCGTACCGGCGGATGCGCATGCCCGTTTCGATGCAACCTTGCGCAGTTACGAATATTTTATCCATTTCAGCAAAGACCCTTTTAAACACGGCTACTCCCGGGAGCTTCGTGATTTACCCGATATTGAGCTCATGAACCAGGCGGCAGACATCCTGATGGAGTACACCGATTTCAGCTGCTTCAGCAAATCCAACACCCAGGTAAAAACCAACAACTGTAAAATCGCCTCAGCGGCATGGCACGAAATAGAGAACGGGATCGTTTTCCGTATCTCTGCTGACCGCTTTTTACGCAACATGGTGCGGGCTATCGTCGGCACCCTGCTGATGGTTGGCCGAAAGGAAATTGAACCCGCTGATGTCCGGAAGATCATCGAAGAGAAAGACCGCAGCAATGCGGGAACTTCGGTACCGGCGTGTGGATTGTATTTGACGGAGGTCACCTATCCCCACGCACCTAGCCCCCGCCAGCTGGCGGGGGAGTTTAAGAGTCCTATTTATTTTCTATGACATCTTTTAAAAGACATCAGGTATCTTTGAAACAATCGTGAGCAACAACACACAAAGTACTTCAAAAGCTCCTCCGCCAGCCGGCGGAGCGCGGGCGGCGGCTGTTACGGGTAAAGCGCTGGATTGGAAATTACTGGGCAGGGTGATGCATTATGTAAAACCCTACCGTGGTACTTTTATTCTTTCTGTCTTTTTGACGATCTTCCTTGCCGGGAACGGAATTCTGCAACCCATCCTGATCCAGAAAACAGTCGACGATTATATTTTGAAGGATAATTATAACGGCATGGTGTTTATGGTGGAGCTGATGATCGGGCAGCTGCTTATTCAAACCGTGGCGCAGTATTATCAAACTTACGTTACCAACTGGCTGGGCGAATCCGTCATCCGCGATTTGCGCATCGACATATTTAACCACATTACCAGCCTACGCTTAAAGTATTTCGACCGCACCCCTATCGGCGTGCTGATCACCCGCACCGTCTCGGACCTGGAAACCATCGCCGATATTTTTTCTGAAGGCCTCATTTCGATCATGGGCGATATGCTGTTGGTGTTGGTGGTGATCGGCTTCATGTTATTTAAGGACTGGAAACTGGCACTCATCACGCTTATTCCAATGCCGCTGTTACTGCTCTCAACTTATGTGTTCAAAGAAGCGATCAAATCGTCCTTCCAGGAGGTAAGAACGCAGGTGGCACATCTAAATACTTTCCTGGCCGAACACATCTCCGGCATAAGCGTTATCCAGTATTTCGCCCGTGAAGACCAGGAAATGCGCAAGTTCAAGGCGGTAAATAAAAAATACCGCGATGCCAACATCCGCTCCAACTGGTATTATTCGATATTCTTTCCGGTGGTGGAAATATTGTTTGCCGTTTGCATGGGCCTGCTGGTATGGTACGGCTGTAAACGGATATTATCGAGTCACCAAATGAACGTACTGTCAACCGGTGGAACTGAGATCACCCCGGGGGTAATTACCGCTTTCATTATGCTGTTGAACACGCTTTTCAGGCCCATACGTCAGCTTGCTGATAAATTTAATACGCTGCAGATGGGCATGGTAGGCGCCGACAGGATATTCAAAGTGCTGGATACCGACGAAGTGGCCGTGAATACCGGTACTCAAAAACCCAAAAAGCTTGCAGGCGAAATCGAGTTCAAAAACGTGTGGTTTGCCTACAACGATGAAAATTGGGTGTTAAAGAACATCAACTTTCATGTAAAACCCGGCAAAACCCTGGCTTTGGTTGGCGCTACCGGCGCCGGCAAATCCTCGACCATTAATATTTTGAACCGTTTTTACGAGATCGGCAAAGGAAACGTAAATATCGACGGGGTCGATATCCGTGATTACGACGTCAACTTTTTACGGTCACATATTGCCACGGTGATACAGGATGTCTTTCTTTTTACCGACACCATCGCCAATAACATCAGCCTCAATAACCCGGATATAACGCTCGAACAGGTGATCGCAGCAGCGAAAGACGTCGGGGCGCACGAATTCATCAGCCGCCTGCCCGGCGGTTATCAATACAATGTGATGGAGCGCGGTTCAACCCTTTCGGCGGGGCAGGCGCAACTGATCTCTTTTATCCGTGCCCTGGTTTACAACCCCACTATCCTGGTGCTTGATGAGGCGACCTCGTCGGTTGATACCGAGACGGAAGTGTTGATACAAAACGCCATCAGTAAACTGATGCAGGGGCGTACCGCCATCGTCATTGCTCACCGCCTGTCAACCATCCAGAACGCCGATAAGATCATTGTACTCGACCACGGCGAGATCAAAGAAACCGGCACCCATCAGCAATTACTGAAGATTGAAAATGGATTTTACCGGAAATTGTACGATCTGCAGTTTAATTCGGCTGGGATAACACGGGTGGACTAAGAGTTATAGGATTGATGATGTGTGAGAACTATGTGATGCATAGGATTAACGGATTATAAGATCAGCCATCATTTACGATTTACGAATTACGAATTACGATTTTGAACACTTGGCTAAACATTTAATATGTCAAAGAACTAATTCACAGCTATTTATTGTTTCCATTTAAAGGGATGCAGGCCAATTTCCGCGTACTTTTGAGGTACTTTAGATGTCCTTTTCGTGTACTTTTGAGGTACTTTCCGTATACTTTGGGGTACTTTTCGTGAACTTTTGAGGTACTACGGGGTGTTTTTTTTAATATTTAATGCTGTTTAATGCGTGGTTCATGCTAACCTTTTTGCTTTTTTAATGCTTGTTTGACGCAGGTAATGCAAGGTTAATGCTATCTTTTTTGCAGGGTTATTGTTATGTTTTCCTTCGATAGGTGCGATTGAAAATTGTTGCACGGGGCAAGATGGCGGGCCGTGGACTAAGGGTAAATGGTTGGTTAATAAGTCTTTGTCGATAACAACACCTATTTGAAAAATTTTTAAACAGGCCAGGAATTTGCTCAGCGCCCATGTTTGGGGGCCGACTACCGAAATTTAACCGGGTGCAATTTAAATTGTCGCTTTATTAACCAGGCGTTCCGATGTCCATAGGAACGTTTCGTGCGCAAGCGACAATTTGAATTGCACCCTATGTAACCCGACGGGCAATAAATTAAATCGCGGCTAAATGAGCTGCACTGAGACGCCCCGATAGATCGGGGCGTCTTTACGACCGATCATGACTTCATCCCGGATGAATATTCAATATGTCAAAGAACTAATTATCAGCTGTCTACAGCTATTTTTTTGGGGGGATTTCACCGATTATTTTTTGATTATTCACATGTGTTGTTTGTTTTCAGTGGCGTTCATGAGTTGCTGCGCTTAGTTTCACCGATTAGTCCGGCACTCATAAGGGCTTACATCGTTATGATTTTGTTGTGATTTGCTTGTGTATTTATTATGATTTTATTGTGATTGTTTCGATTTCATTGTGATTTTTATACTTTGAATGTCCGTATCAAACCAAACGTCCCTTACAATTCGCGATCAACCGGGCAGGGGGCTTCCGTTTCCGGATCCCTGGCTTCACGTACCAGTGAAAACGTACTGTTACAAAAGTAATCCTGCAATCCCACACAAATATGTTATGCTTTTATGCGAAAAAGAAATCGGGATTTGCTAAGCTAACAGTAACTGTAAGCTTAGCTGACATCTGGAGTAAGCTTACGAAATTCTCTTTTTCGCCTCAACTTGCTGTTGATCAACGTACTGCCGGCGGCTGAAGTCCGAAAAAATGCCTATGCAAAATGGCAGTGCATTTGCAAGCAGTACCGACGACCGGCTCAAAGCAGGCGGGTTATAGGAGGCTCCGCTGGAGCCCTGAGTTTTTTCGTTTTTTTTCTATAAACAGGGGGCTCCTCCGGAGCCAACAACAGGCTTGCTATAAATTGTTTTATTCCGTTGTTGTCCTTTTGCAGGCAAAGGCGCTAATTGTACTTAAGGCCAGCCTCGTTTAACTGACATTTAAGCCAATGTGTCCGCCCTATTACCTCAACTTATCCGCGGAATGTACCGGCTGCTCTTCGTTTTCCCACCTTTTGGCAATATCTCCTCCATGAGGGTTATTAGCTTTATAAATATTATCCTCGCCTTTCCTGCTGGCTTTTCCGCCATTATCATGCGGACGGTAAGTGGGTGTATCCGCCGGCGAGGGTTTGTCTTTTGAGTTTGCTGGCTTTGTCATATGGAGATAACAAAGCAGAAATAGTATTGTTTAACTGCAAAAACGCTGATTTACTGATCTAATTTTCGGAAAGCTAAAAGCTAAAGGCTGAAAGCTATAGATAGTTGCAAATGGCTGAAAGTTAAAAAGCCGGTACCATTGACTATACAACCCGCATGGTGCGCTTATCCGGCGTACAATATCTATACTTCGTACCCATGACATATAAAAAAGTTGTCATTTCGACCGAGGGTACGAGGGAGAAATCTTAAACATCAGACATTACCGCCTGCACAGTCCGCTTGTGCGGCGTGTAGGATCTCTCCTATCGTCGAGATGACAAAGTTTTTTATGTCATTACCCCCTTCAGAATTTTCTAATTTTACCACTACCCATGACAGTTTGTGAAAGGTGGAGTACGGGACGGCCTTTGCGCACCGCAGTTCGAGAGCCTGCCATTGACACCTCCCCTCGCTGTCATCGTCCCTTCAGAATTTTCTAATTTTACCACTCGAGATGACAAAAAAGGGTGTACTGCCAGCATAGTTCGTGCGCATGGCGTATAAAATCTCTCCTTCGTCGAGATGACAAAAAAGGGTGGACGGACAGTTGACAAATAAATTAAGCCGACAAAGCCGCCGCGCCGCTCACAATTTCGGTAAGCTCGGTGGTGATCGCAGCCTGGCGCGCCTGGTTGTACGACAGTTTCAATGCTTTGAGCAACTCACCTGCATTATCGGTTGCTTTATCCATCGCCGTCATACGTGCTCCGTGCTCGGATGCATTGGAATCAAGCACCGCTTTGTATAGCTGTGTTTTTATATTTTTCGGGATCAATTGTGCAACAATCTCTTCTTGTGATGGCTCAAGGATATAATCTACCTGCATTTCGGGACCTTTTTTGGCCTCTTTTTCCTTCTTCGGATCTTCCTTTACTTTCTTTGGATCTTCCTTTACAGGCTCGGGTTTAGGAACGGGGATCAATTGCTCCGCGGTTAAAATTTGCATTGCGGCATTTTTAAACTGGTTGTACACCAGCTCGACACGGTCAAAATCGCCTTTCAAAAAACCTTCCATAATGCTTTCCGTGATTTTGGAAGCATTTTCAAAATTCAAATCCAGGTACAAATCGTTATTGTTGCCGATAACGTTGTATTTACGCCGGGTATAATATTCCTGGCTTTTTTTACCGATCGCAACGATTGAAACATGCCCTGCTTTCAGCTGCTTGCTGTATTTTTCGGCAATGAGGTTATTGGCGGTTTTGATGGCATTCATATTAAACGCCCCCGCCAGCCCGCGGTTTGAGGTAACAACCACGACCAGCACCTTTTTCGGCTCGCGGTCGACCAGGAATGGCGATGAGCCATCTTCAAGGCTGGCCGATAGGTTTGCCAGCAATTCTTTTAGCTTGCTGGCGTAGGGGCGCAATTGTACAATAGCGTTGGTGGCCCGTTTCAGCTTAGCCGCCGAAACCATTTTCATGGCTTTGGTGATCTGCTGTGTTGAGCTTACCGACTTTATCCTGTTTCTTACTTCTTTTAAATTAGCCATTCTTCTTTTTGAGTAGCAGTGGCAGTAGCAGTAGCACTCAAAACTGCCACTGCTACTACCACTAATAACTAATATTTGCCGGTCATTTCCTTAGCCATCGTCTCCAGCACGCCGGTTACCGTGTCGTCAATCTTGCCTGCTTTAAGGGCAGCCAAAGTTTCGGGATGACGTGCTTCCAGCTGGCTGGTAAACTCGCTTTCAAACTCCCTTATCTTATTTACAGGAACATTACGCATGAGGTTTTTGGTGCCCAGGTAAATAATAGCTACCTGCTTTTCAACAGTCACCGGCGAATATTGACCCTGTTTCAAAATCTCCACGTTACGGGCGCCTTTGTCGAGTACGCTTTTGGTTGAAGCATCCAGATCCGAACCGAATTTGGAGAAAGCTTCAAGTTCGCGGTATTGTGCCTGGTCGAGCTTCAATGTACCGGCAACCTTTTTCATGGATTTGATCTGCGCGTTACCGCCCACGCGCGATACCGAGATACCTACGTTGATAGCCGGACGGACACCCGCGTTAAACAGGTTGGATTCAAGGAATATCTGGCCGTCGGTGATGGAGATCACGTTGGTTGGGATATAGGCAGATACGTCGCCAGCCTGTGTTTCGATGATAGGCAACGCAGTTAACGAGCCGCCGCCTTTAACGATATCTTTTATTGAATCGGGCAGGTCGTTCATTGCCTGGGCAATGCTGTCGTTCTGACTGATCTTTGCAGCGCGTTCCAGCAGGCGGCTGTGCAGGTAAAATACGTCGCCCGGGTAAGCCTCACGGCCCGGCGGGCGGCGAAGCAGCAACGATACTTCACGGTAAGCTACGGCTTGTTTCGAAAGATCATCATAGATGATCAATGCAGGGCGGCCGGTATCGCGGAAATACTCGCCGATAGCAGCGCCTGCAAACGGTGCAAAAAACTGCATGGTAGCAGAGTCGGATGCATTTGCCGCAACGATGATAGAATATGGCATAGCGCCGTTTTCGTCAAGTGTGCGCACAATATTCGCAACGGTGGAGGCTTTCTGTCCGCAAGCCACATATATACAGATCACCGGTTTACCGGCTTCATAAAATTCTTTTTGGTTGATAATGGTATCTATACAAACCGCAGTTTTACCAGTCTGGCGGTCGCCGATCACCAGCTCACGTTGTCCGCGGCCGATAGGGATCATCGCGTCGATCGCTTTGATACCAGTTTGCAATGGTTCGGTAACCGGCTGGCGGTAAATTACGCCCGGCGCCTTGCGTTCCAGCGGCATTTCATAAGTTTTGCCTTTGATAGCGCCTTTACCATCAATTGGGGTGCCCAAAGTATCCACAACACGGCCAAGCATACCTTCGCCTACGTTGATAGATGCAATCCTCTTGGTGCGTTTTACGGTGTCGCCTTCTTTTATATCATCAGATTTACCCAGCAACACTACCCCAACGTTATCTTCTTCGAGGTTGAGCACGATACCCTGCAAACCGGTACCAAACTCAACCAACTCACCTGATTGTACCTTTGTTAATCCATAAACGCGTGCAATACCGTCGCCTACCTGCAACACGGTACCCACTTCTTCTAATTCAGATTCTGACTTAAAGCCGGCCAATTGCTGGCGCAAAATCGCCGATACTTCGTCTGGTCTTACCTCTACCATTTTGATATTTTATTTTAGCGTATTATTGTTATTCAGTCACCCGTTGGGCAAATTCTTTTTTCAATTTTTTCAGATCATTGGCGATGCTGGTATCCACTTGCCTGTCGCCCACGGTTAATACAAAACCACCGATCAGCGACGAGTCAACTTTGGCATCAAGCTTAACGGTGCCGCCGGTTGCCTGTTTTATTTCGGCCATCAGCTTTTCTTTGTTCACCGCTGATAAGGTTGTAGCGCTAACCACTTTCGCTTCGATGATATTGTTCGCTACGTCGTAAAGGTGGATATACTCCTGTGCTGCAGCATATAGCACCTCGCCGCGACCCTTATCGATCATCAACTTAAAGAAACTGAGCGTGGCCTTGTTCACACGCTTTGCAAAAATTTCGTCAAGTATTTTGTTTTTCTTTTGGTGCGATACGATGGGGTTTGCCAAAACTGCTTTCAATTCAGGGTTGGCCTTTAACGTATGATGAAAAAGATCCATATCCTTCTTGATCTCCTCAACCAGCTTTAGATCGCCGGCCAAATCAACCAGCGATTGGGCGTATCTTATTGCTACTGTTAGTTCTGACATTCGTTTGTATTTACGATTTACGATTTACGATTTACGATTTGATGTGAACCATGTCAAAATCTAAAATCGTAATTCGTAAATCTAAAATCTAACTAAGTTTAACCTCTTTCAACAACTCCTTTACCAGTTCGTCTTGCTTTTTGCTGTCTTCAAACTGCTTGCGCAATACCTTTTCGGCAATTTCGATCGAAAGGCTTGCAACCTGGTTTTTGACATCGGCCATGGCTATTGCCTTTTGGTTGTTAATTTCAACACGGGCCATTTCAATTTGACGCGCGCCTTCTTTTTGTGCGGCGTCTTTAGCCTCGTGAATAATTTGGTTTTTAACTTTAGTAGCTTCCGCTAAGATGGAATCGCGTTCGGCCCGGGCTTGTTTCAATAAGGCTTCGTTCTCGGTGGTTAAACGCGCCATTTCTTCCCTAACTGCTTCGGCCTTTAATAAAGCCGATTCAATAGAGTTTTCCCTTTCGGACACTGCCGTAAGAATCGGTTTCCAGGCGTATTTGCCTAACAAAAATAATAGTATGGCAAAACAAATGGTGGTCCAAACCACTAAGCCTAACTGAGGAGTAACTAAATCCATATTTTTAAGTACTTTTCAAAATAATTAATTCATTTAAAGACAACCCGACGCCAACCGCCCCGGGTTGCTTTTTCCTTTTGCAGTTTCTTTTTAAAAGAAAGCCGCAACAACCACCGCAAACAGGGCCACACCTTCTACAAGGGCGGCAGCGATGATCATGTTTGTTTGGATTTTAGAAATAGCTTCAGGCTGACGGGCAATAGCTTCAACAGCTTTACCGCCAATTTGGCCAATACCGATACCGGCGCCAATTGCAGCTAAACCAGCGCTCAATGCTCCGATGTTACCATGCATTCCTGTGGCCTGGGCTAAAATCATACCAGTCATTCCAGTCATTGTGTGTTAATTTAAAACGTGTATATATATAGATAATTAATTACAAAACTTCCTGTTCGTGATGATGCTCCTCAATAGCCATTCCGATAAACAAGGCCGAAAGCAGGGTAAAAATATAGGCCTGGAGAAAAGCTACCAGCAATTCGATCGCATCCATAAATACCACGAAAACAATGGACACAGGGGAAACCCAAATGGTTTTAAATATAAATATCAGCGAGATCAAACTCAGGATGAGGATATGGCCTGCTGTAATATTGGCAAACAAACGAATCATTAAAGCGATGGGCTTTGAGAAAATGCCGACTATTTCAACCGGTATCATGATCGGGAATAACCACCATGGGTTAGGCACAAAAATATGCTTCCAATAATACTTATTACCGTTAAGATTCACGACAAATAATATGATCACTGATAAAACACAAGTTACAGCAATATTGCCAGTTAAGTTGTATCCTCCGGGGAAGAACGGTATCATGCCGAACAGGTTATTTAAAAGGATAAAGAAAAATATAGTAAGCAGGAGCGGCATAAACCTGGCGTACTTTAGACCAATATTCGGAATAGCTATGTCGTCGCGGACAAACAGGATCAGTGGCTCCAGGAATGATTGCAAACCCTTAGGCGCTTTACCCGCGCGCTTTTTATACGCAGCAGCCACGCTTAAAAATACCGCAAGTAAAATGATCATGGCCATAAACATACAGGCTACATTGCGGGTGATGGAAAAGTCGATTATTTTTTTCGAAGCAGCGTCGTCAACACTTCCTGACTGCCCGGCAACTTTTATCTTGTTTTCTTCGAGCTTATAGGCATAATATTTGCCGCGGTAAACGGTTCCTTCAGGCATCAGGTTACCCGACGAAAAACACTCTACACCTTTACCGGTGTAAAGAATAACAGGCAACGGCATATACTTTTCGCCTACGATAGGCCACACGTGCGAATCGCCGATGTGCTCGAGTATGGTAGCCTTTGCGTCAAACTTCTTTTCAGTAGTATTTGACGGGTTTTCCTGGCTAAAAGCAAGTACCGGAAACAGGGCTGCAAATAAAAAAAACGCGGAAATCAGGTGAAGTCTAAAAATTTTTAATTTCAAAATCGAGCTCTTTTGCATCTAAATGAAGTTTTCTACCTTAAATTTTTGAGCCGCAAGTTACGTAACAAAATATAAACTTCAAAGACAGTATTTAATAAATATATATACATAAAATCACCCAAAAAAACGGCTTTGTCGACGTGGTTTTTTGCTCTAAAAATGAAGATAAATGCAAGGGCGGCTAATATTTTCAAGGTGGTTCCACCTAAAAAAGCTTGGGCAAAATAGTCAGGATTTTTCTTGTCGACTATAAGCATTATTGACAAAACCAACAGCGTCAGTGCCGACATAAAAAAGAACATTATCCAAAAGCCGGGAACGATAATCGGAAAATCACTCAATTGAAGTGACGAATCGTCCAAGTGCCCAACTATAAACGGGGGAATCGAAATGACGACCGTGAAAAGGAAAAATGATAGCAAGGAGCGGCTGAGTTTCATTTCGGTTGACGGATCTGTTGCGGTTTTAAAGAAGGTAAATGCGTATTGATCTTATTTTTTTACAGACCTTATTACAAGGTACAAAGATATAAAAACACCTGTAAGTGAAAGCACCGCGGTTACCCATTTAACCGAATGATGACCGGACTCATCGATTTTATAACCAACAAAAGTGCATATCCCTATGACTGCAAGCATCTGGAAACCCATTCCCGTAAATTTTAAATAATCGCTTCCGCCGCCGTCATCGCCCTCATCATTTTTCTTCTCCTTTGCCATGTGCAAATTTATTGATCCTATTCCATAATTGTTACTAAATTAGCAAGGCTTTTATGGATGGTATTAAGTTGAAGCGAGACAAAAAAAATTTCGTTGCAAAATATCTTAATTTTTTGTTTTTTGCCCTGGTGGTGATTAGCTCAGGATGTGGATCGCAGCGCGATAGCGGCTTCAGCAAAGGCATGCAAAATTTAACCGCGCATTACAACATCCTGTTCAACGCCGTCAGTATAATCCTGAACTTCGATATCATATTGGAGTTTGGCGGCATAGATGTCGGCCAAAGGGTGCTTTTTAGGGTTGATATGAGCGATAGCGGTGTCAATTACCGCCTGCGCCTGGGGTAGCTGGTTCAGGTAGATCAGTGTTCGCGTTTTCCAAACCTGCGCCTGCTGAATGAGGTCTTTTCTTTCGGGGAACGACCGTATCACATAACTGAAGTATTCAACGGCATTATAGTAATTGCCTTCCAGGTAATTGGCCTCGCCCAAAACCAGGTAAGCATCCCCAATATATTTACTGTGTTCTTTTTCGTTGATCAGGTAGTTGGCTTTTACCGTTGCGGCATCCAGATCCT
>Ga0206864_1009_pt1 | contig 74219 bp, 73 predicted proteins | sample Alteio_BWOrgCont_42_FD_152632 | JGI IMG/M metagenome (GOLD analysis project Ga0206864, IMG submission 152632) | Enriched cells from forest soil in Barre Woods Harvard Forest LTER site, Petersham, Massachusetts, United States -... | ecosystem: Environmental > Terrestrial > Soil > Temperate forest >...
TTGCCTTCTTTACAGATGTATTTAAAATTAGCCGAGGGCATAGTGCAATGCATGATTACCATCGTTAAGCCCGGACTAAGGCGGCTAAGGCTTTCGATATAATGATCCGTGTACCATTTTTGGATTTCGGCGTCGGTTTTATTATCAACATCGGGCATGTTCCAGTCGTAACTGGAGTTATGCAGGTCGTCAAGCACAGGCAGGCCGTTTTTCCAAAGCATCTCCCCTATTTCTCTCGCCTTGCCCAGGGCCGGGTCTTCCGGTATGTCCATTCCCTCCTTATATTTGCCCTGGCTTTTCAGTTCCGCTATTTTTGCCGCTTTTGCCTCCGATCGGTAAAATAAGTCATCGCCGCCGGGAAACATTACAGGGATCTGTTTTTCAATGCCCAGTTGTAAATACTTTTGGAGGAAGCCTTCTTTTGCGAAAAGCGTTCCCATGTGCGAATCAAGATGCGTAGGCTTAAATCCCATACTTAGGGCGCGATCGAGTTGTGCGCGTATTTCCTTATCGATTTCTTCGGGCGTGGCGTGGAAGTAAACCGCTTCAACAGAATGATAAAGATCTCCTTGTTGATCCACCAAACCCGGAACGGCAGCTTTACCGGCGAGCGGCCCCCAGCGGTAATTGTCCCATTCGGACGTTAAGGTGAGGTGCAGCCCTGCATCGGTGGTAGGATGTTCCTTGATGTACTTTACAATTTCGGGCACCCAGGGACAGGGCATCATAACGCTGGTGGAAGTGGAAACACCCTGGCCAATTGCCATTTCAACGCCTGCGTCCGATTCGTGCGACATGCCGGCATCGTCTACATGCAGTATGAGCACTTTGGCGCCTTTTGGAAAACCCAGTCGTTCAGCAAAGGTTTTGGTTTGCTGGGACCACGCGTTCAAGACGACACATCCAAAAATAAGAAGGGCGACTAATTTCTTCATAATTAGTATTTCTCGTAGTATCTGTGAGGACACAGACACGGGAAAAATTGGTTAACCAATCAACTAAACCCTGATGTAAATCTTCTTCCAATCCAGTATCTTCCCAAATACCCAGCAAACGAGCATGTAGTAAATGGCAAACAAAAGCGACCCGATAGGGCCTGGAGCAATCGCCAGGAAAACTTTAACGCTCATCATTTCATTGAAATTCATTTTGTTGTAGACATAAAACCAACCGACCACCGCGCCGAAAAAATCGCCGAAAATGTAGATAGCCAGCGGGTTTTTACCAAATGTTGCAAAAAACGAGGTCCATTTTAGCGGATTCCAAAGGCGCATCTCGACCACATATACCAGTGAGGAGATCAGCACAAGGTCGATCCCAACGGTTAACAACACAAAGGAACTGGTCCACAATTTTTTGGCGATGGGGAACGCCATGTTCCAGCAAAGCGCGACGAAAATAAAGAGAATGCCAATCAACAACAGATTCGCGATCGTTTCATACCGTTTGCCCTTTTGCTGGATATATTTACCCGCAAAATAACCGCAGATGACGTTAACGATGGACGGCAGCGTGCTCAGGATACCCTCGGGGTCAAAGGCTGGCCCTTCGCCATGATACATATGATTTTCGCCCAATACCAATTTATCCAGGTAGGTTCCGGCATTTGTTAACATGCCGAAAGGGTCTCTCGGATCACCGAACAGCAATAAGGCGATCCAATAGCCCAACAATAACGCTGCGCAAATAGCGATGATAGTTTTATCCGACTTGATAAACCACACGATCAGCGCTGCAAACAGGTAACAAAGGGCAATTCGCGGCAGCACGCCTAAGATGCGCATATGGCTGAACGAACCGATCGACCAGCTACCGCCGATGTCGCGGTGAATGGAGCCCAGCATCTCCAGGCACCAGGCAACCAAAAAGATAAGGGCCGACCTTTTAAGGATCTTCAAAATAACCGACGAACTGCTTTGACCGATGAACTTTTTCATCGAAAAACTCATGGCATTTCCCATCGCGAACAGAAAAGACGGGAATACCAAATCGGTGGGCGTAAAGCCGAACCACTTGGCATGATCCAACGGGGCAAAAGAATTATCTCCGCCGGGATTGTTTACAATGATCATAAAACAAATGGTCATCCCGCGGAATACGTCGAGCGAAAGAAAGCGGTTTGAGTTTTGTTCCATAGCTTACCGATAGGTTAAACGCGAATGTAAATCTTCCGGTTATCGAGCAGTTTTCCAAACAGCCAGCAAACCAGCATATAGCAGATTGCAAAAAGCAGGGAACCAATTGCACCGGGTGCTACCACCTGGAAAAGCACCTTGTTTACCCAGTCGAAAAAGTTTACGCCGGGGCTGACATTGATCATAAAAAGGATTACCACAAAAAGCTCGGAAAATAAGTATACCGGCAATGGGTTTTTACCAACCGTTGTAAAAAAGGCTGTCCAGTTCCACGGGTTCCACGACTTGATCTCGACCACGTAAATAAGAGCGCTGATCAGCACCATATCTATTCCAACTGTCAACAACACAAAGGGGCTAGACCAAAGTTTTTTGGCGATTGGAAAAGTCATGTTCCAGCATAGGGCCAGGAAGATGAGCAGGAAGCCGAACAACATCAGCTTAGCCAGCGTTTCGTAACCTTTTCCTTTTTCCTGTATGAATTTGCCGGCGTAATACCCACAAATTACATTTACGATAGCGGGCAGGGTGCTTAAAATACCTTCGGGATCAAATGCGACCCCTTCGCCATGATACAGGTGCGCATCGCCCATTACCCATTTATCAAGATAGGTACCTGCGTTGGTTAACATTCCATACGGGTCGGAATGATCGCCGAAGATCAGCAGCAAAAACCAGTAACCAAAAAGCAACAGGATACTGATGACCACGATAGCGGTTTTAGACTTAACGAAATAGATCAGCAGCGAAGCAAAAAGGTAGCAAAGGGCGATGCGTTGTAATACGCCGAAAATGCGCGTACCGCTAATCGGCGCCAAATGGTAGCCGCTCGCATCCTTGGTTATGAAAGGGAACCAATACATCAGGTAACCCAGCAAAAATATGATAGCGGCTCTTTTTAATATCCTCAGGAACACAGCGCCGTCGCTCAGACCGGCGAACTTCTTCATCGAAAAACTCATGGCATTGCCCACGGCAAACAAAAACGAGGGAAAGACAAGATCGGTTGGCGTGAAGCCAAACCATTTGGCATGTTCCAAAGGTGCGAATGGTGCTGCGCCGCTTCCGGCGTTATTTACAATGATCATGAAAACGATCGTCATTCCGCGAAAGACATCAAGCGAAAGAAACCGGTTTTGGGTTTTGTCCATGGTTTAATAAAGAGGTCTAAATTGAAAAAGGAAATAAAGGACAATATAGTAATTATTGCGTCGAAAGAAAATGTTATTAAATTAATTTAAGAAGTCGGGGTTAGAGATTAGTTGATTAGAGGTTAGTTGGCTTAGATTTGAGATGCGAGATGTGAGATTTGAGACTTTGCCCCGGATAAGACACTTTCACCTTTTGCCTTTCACCTTTTACCTTTCGCCTTTTTTAAAATCTCACGTCTCATATCTCACATCTCAAATCTATTCTTATTACTTTTGAAAAACAATGCTCACCATTACCAACCATACCCTCGAAAAGCTCGAAACATTATTGCGGACGACAGGCTACCGGGTAAGGTATGAAAAAGGGAATTTTAAAACCGGCGCCTGTTTGCTGCAAAACAGTAAGATTGTGGTGATAAATAAATTTTCGGGGCTGGAGAGCAAGATACTGGCCATCAGCGAACTGGTGCGCACATTAGATATGGATATTAGCCTGCTTGACGAAAAACAGGCCGCTTTTTTGAACCAGCTAAAACAAACAAAACTCGAATTTTGACCGTCACTTTTTTAGGAACCGGAACCTCGCAGGGCGTACCTGTGATTGCCTGCGACTGTGAAGTCTGCATGTCGACCGACCATCATGATAAACGGCTGCGGACTTCTGTGATGATAGAAGCCGGTGAAAAAGTGATCGTGATAGATTCGGGGCCCGACTTCAGGTACCAAATGCTGCGGGAAAAAGTGCAACGCCTGGACGCGATTGTTTTTACACACGAGCATAAAGACCATATCGCCGGCCTGGACGATATTCGGGCATTCAACTACAAACAACAGGGGCCCATTGATGTTTATGCCACATTACGTGTGCAGGAAGCGCTTAAACGCGAGTTTTTCTACATTTTTGCCGAGTTTAAATACCCCGGTATACCGCAGCTAACGCTTCATACAATCGATAAAGAACTATTCACTATCGGCGCCCTTAAATTTATACCGATTGAGGTAATGCATTACAAGCTGCCGGTATTGGGCTTCAGGGTCAATGATTTTACCTATATAACGGACGCCAAAACCGTAAGCCCGGAGGAGATACAAAAGATAAGAGGGACGCGAATACTCGTCATCAATGCCCTGCAAAAACAAAACCACATTTCGCACTTTACATTGGATGAAGCAATTGCTTTTGCCCGGGACATCGGAGCAGAAAAAACCTATTTCACGCATATCAGCCACCGGCTCGGGAAGCATGCGGATATCTCGAAAACGCTGCCGCCCGGAATTGAGTTGGCATATGATGGGTTGAGGATCGAGATTAGCGATTAGAGGTTAGAGGTTAGAGATTAGGTTAGGACAAAGTGATATATAGTCGATAGTCCTTGGTCCATAGCCAAAAAGAATCCATCGCCGCATGGGTTCCTTCCAAGCTCAACCAGCTGCTTGATTCTTGGTTCTTCTTCCTGCCACTGCTACTGCCACTTCCTTCTTGACTTTTGATTCTTCCTCCTGCCATGCTACTGCTACTTCCTTCTTGACTCTTGGTTCTTCTTCCTGCCACTGCTACTTTATTCTTGGCTCTTGGTTCTTTATTCTTGGCTCTCTACCTGCTCCTGATTCCTACAACTTAATATAACTGATCCTGTCAATCTCTCCACGGTAGCTGCCCAAATGACCCTTGTGCCTCACATCGATCTTGCCACGAATGATGATGGTTTTATCGCTGATCTGGGTGAATTTGCCGTCATTATATTCAAACAGGCCCTGGTGGGTGCCTTCCAGGTAAAGCGGGCAATCCTGGCTAAAGTTTACCCAAAGTGAACGGAGGCTTGAATGATCCACGAACGTACTGTCATTTACCAACGCTGACATATCCTTGCCTTCCCTGTAGGTGCCTTCCACTTCGATATATTGGTGATCGTAGTTTTGAATGCTGTCGATTAGTACCGTAAAACTTACGTGTTTAAAGTTCAAATCGTTGTTGCAGGGGCTTTGGTATATCTTTTTTTCGTGCTTGCATGATTGGAGCATGACCGAAATAAAAAAAGAAACTAAAATAACCGCCTTGTAAAATAAAGCACTCACGTGTTTCGGCTGCATGAATTCAAAAATCGCGGACATAAGCAAAAGCTAACAGACCTATAAACGGCCGTCGGCGGTTTTTCTTTTAAACTATCTTCAGCAAATACATTATTTTGACTTTTCCTATAGGTAAAAAGTTTAGTGTAAATTAAAAGTTTTTATTCCTTTTTTCATTATAAAATGAAACTTTACATTTAAGGTCAAAATAAACCCATTATGAACCGAAGAATACTTACCGCCCTGCTCCTTTTTTGCGCCCTGGCCACCCAGGCTCAGCAGAACGTGATCCCGCTTTATAACGGCGCCGCGCCTGGCTCGGAAAGCTGGACTTATACCAACCAGGAATATATGATAAACGGCACACCGGTAGACTACAATATCTCTAATCCGTCGTTGGTGGTTTATTTGCCTGACCCTGCAATCGCTACCGGAACAGGCGTAATCATATGCCCCGGGGGCGGCTTTTACGTATTGGGCATGCAATATGAGGGCACGGACGTAGCCAAATATCTTAATCAAAAAGGTGTCGCGGCTTTTGTTTTAAAATATAGAACCGGCCAGAGCTTTACAGCCAATCCTGCCGTGGAATTGAGAAAAAAGATGACAGCAAGCGACTTTGCCGAAAAAATAAAGCCGTTGGTTTCCCTGGCGGTTGCCGACGGCAGGGCAGCCATAAAATATGTGCGCGCTCACGCAGCTGAATACAACTTGTCCCCATCGCGCATTGGGATCATCGGTTTTTCAGCCGGGGGCACGGTAACTGCGGGCAGCGCTTTCAATTATTCCGCCGATGACCGCCCTGATTTTGCAGCGCCTATCTATGCGTACATTCCGCCGGAAATACAGGGGCCGGTAGCCGGTGATGAGCCTCCGCTATTTATTGTCGCAGCAACTAATGACGACCTGGGGCTTGCTTCGCATAGTGTCGATCTGTATTCGAAAATGCTCGCTTCGAAACATTCTGCGGAACTTCACATTTATGTAAAAGGCGGGCATGGTTTTGGGATGAAGAAACAGGGCATCCCCACGGATACCTGGATAGACCGTTTTGGCGACTGGCTCGGGTTGCTCGGGTTGCTAACGCCTATTGACCCTAAAGCCCAGGCTGAAATTGCCAAACGGGCAATCCCGCGCGCAGACTGGCCCAATTTGCAGCACTACGACAAACAGGATGCCGCCGTCCCCCCTCCTGCCCCAGGCGAAAAACGGGTGGTTTTTATGGGTAACTCCATTACCGAAGGCTGGCGTTACCTCGATTCAGCATTTTTTGTGGGCCGGAATTATTACGGGCGCGGCATTAGCGGGCAAACCACCGGGCAAATGCTGCTACGTTTCCGTGAAGATGTCATTAACCTGAAGCCCGAAGTAGTGGTGATATTAGCCGGTATTAATGACATTGCCCAAAATAATGGTCCCGCAAAGATCGAAGACATATTCGGCAATATTCAATCCATGGCCGAGCTGGCGCGGCTCTACCACATTAAGGTAGTGATATCATCTATTTTGCCCGCCAGCAAGATTCCCTGGCGGCCCATAATCGACCCCAAACCAGGCGTAGCCACCCTGAACAGACTGCTTAAGACCTATTGCGAAGAAAATCATTTCGTTTACCTGGACTACTATTCAGTCATGGTTGACGATAAAGCCGGCTTACCCGCCAACCTGTCAAAAGACGGTGTACATCCCACCTTAGATGGTTACAAGGTAATGGAACCCCTGGCGGAAAAGGCGATTGAGGAGGCTTTGAAGAAGTGATTAGAGGTTAGTGGGACAGAAATCGAAGTTTTGAAACGGCGAAGCCCTCAACGAGGCCATTGAAAAACAAACAACTCCGAGTTAAACTTCGTAAGTCTTTCAAAGTAGGATTTTATAGTTCATCCAATAGCTCCCTTGCCGGCCGCGCCTTAAGTTTGCCTTCCCGCACCAATTTGAGGTTTTCTACAGCCTCTTTAATCTCTTCAATCAGCAAAGCCTTTTCTTCAGAAATAGTTTTCACCTTTACGTAGGATAGTCCGTTTAGCACGTCAATCAGCGAAGACGCCTTGTTATCCTTTATATCTAATAATACCTTCATTACAAAAATCCGTTTATACGCTGTCTCTAAAAAAGTCTATCATTTTAAAACTTCGTAGATCAAATATCGTTCATTATTTCTCCACCGGCAATATCAGCTTTGACGAATGGTAAACGTTGATGGTTTCCTTTATAAAATCCGAAGCTTTGGCGTGATAAATATCCACAAACTGCTGCGGGTTGCGGTCCACCAACGGGAACCAGCTGCTTTGTACCTGCACCATAATTCGGTGGCCCTTTTTAAAGGTATGCGCCACATCGGGCATGGTGTATTTAACTTCGGTTAGCTTATTCGGCATAAAGGGCGACGGGTTGGAATAGCTGTCGCGATACCTTCCGCGCATAATTTCGGCACGTACCAGCATCTGGTAACCACCCATTGGATATTTTACAATCGGATCGGTTTCGGCATAAATGTCTATATCATTATACCCGGAATTATCCGGGAAAACATCGATAAGTTTTACTACAAAATCCGCATCGGTGTTTGATAAACTAACCATCAGATCGGCGATAACCGGGCCTGCAAGTGTTACATCCTGAGTGAGGGTGTCGGTTTGGTATGCCAGCACATCGGTGCGGCGGGCCGCAAAGCGTTGGTCGTCCGTCATGTATTTGCGGGTGCGGTTATAGTGCACTTCCTCGCTGTATGGGACGGGCTTGGCCGGGTCGCTGATGTAAGTGTCATAGGTAGTGGGCGAAGCCGCCGAGCCGCTGAATGACAAATTGCTGTTTTCGCCCAGGTAAATATCAGTCGGCGTTACATCGGCAGGCGGCCATTGAGGCAACTGCCGCCACTTGTTCTCGCCGGTAAAAAATACGGTAGCCTTTCTTATGCTGTCGACCGATCCTACGCCGCGCAGGTAGTAGTCAAAAAACGGAATCTCGATGTTATCGGCATACCATTTACTGGTATTACTGCCCCATTGCACATTGCCCAGGTGAGTGCCGTCGTTGTTGCGCCATTCGCCGTGATACCAGGGGCCCATCACGAGGCGGCTATTGGTGGCCGGACTTTGCTTGACAAGCGCCTTATAAACGTTCCAGGCGCCAAAGCAGTCCTCGGCATCATATTCGCCGCCAACCACCAGCATGGCGGGCTTAACATCCTTTATGCCGACCCTCGCGTTGCGCGCCATCCACCACGCATCGCGGTTGGGATGGTTCATCATTTCGTTCCAAAACTTAAGGCTATCCCCGGCAATTTTTGTCAGGTTAGCCACAGTGCCTTCGCTTAAATAAAACTGGTAATTATCGTGCACAGGCGGGTCCCATGTTGGCGCAGGTACGGTTGTTGGTTGCGGGTGTGGGTATCCGAAACCAAACTGTTTATAAAACGCAAAGGCGTCCATCTGGAAAAAAGCGCCGTTATGGTGAAAGTCATCGCCCACAAACCAATCTGTCACAGGCGCTTCGGGGCTAACAGCCTTTAACGCCGGGTGTCCGCTCAGCGAAGCCATGGTCGAATAAAAACCGGGATATGAAATTCCAAATACGCCTACTTTTCCATTGTTGTTGGGCAGGTTTTTCACCAGCCAGTCGATGGTATCGTAGGTGTCGCTGGCCTCGTCGATATCCTTGTTCGTCTTTTTGTTGAAATTAAATGGGCGCACATCGGCATACTCACCCTCGCTCATCCAACGGCCGCGCACGTCTGCTATAACCATTATATAGCCTCTTTTGCAATATTGCATCAGGTGATCCTGCCAGAACGCCCGGAAATTGTTTTCGCCATACGGGTAGCAGGAATAGGGGCTACGCTCCATCAGGATGGGGTGCTTTTCGGAATTGTCCTTCGGCAGGTAAACCGATACGAAGAGTTTCACACCATCGCGCATGGCGATCTTAATCTCCTTTTTGGTGTAATTATTTACAACCCACGTTGAATCTGCGTTTTGTGCGAAAACGAAACAGGGCATTAAGAGTAATAAAATACCGTAAACTTTTTTCATGTGTTCGTTATTTCAGGTTGAATGATCATTTTAAAACGGATAGTATAATTTTCGTCTGATCGTGATAGATGTTTATCGTTTCCTTCACGAAATCCGAGTCATTCGCGTGGTAAATATCGACAAATTGCTGCGGGTTCCGATCCGTCAGCGGGAACCAGCTGCTTTGTACTTGTATCATGATGCGGTGCCCCCTTTTAAAGGTATGGGCAACATCGGGCATAGTGTATTTTACTTCCGTTGGTTTGCCGGGAACAAAAGCTTCCGGTTTCGAAAAGCTGTTGCGGTACCGGCCGCGCATGGTTTCGGCGCGCACCAGCATTTGGTAACCCGCCATAGGATATTTGGTAACCGGGTTGTCCTTCAAATCTGTTGGCAGCACATCGATCAGCTTCACGATGAAATCGGCGTCGGTATTGGAGATGCTGACCATGAGGTCGGCAATTACCGGACCGGCCAGCGTGACGTCATTTGCAAGGGTATCGGTTTCGTAAACCAGCACATCGGGCCGTCGGGCGGCAAAGCGCTGGTCGTCCGTCATATATTCGCGGGTGCGGTTAACATGCACCTTTTCTGTATAAGGTACCGGTTTTGACGGATCGCTGGTATAGGTATCGAAAGAGTTTGCGCCGCTTGCTGTCGGGGAAAAGGTTAGTTTGGCGTTCGGTTCCAGGTAAACCGGCGTCGGAGTAATATCAGCCGGCGGCCACTGTTTAAATGTCTTCCATTGGTTTTCGCCCGAAAAGAAAATCGTTGCCTTGCTGATACTATCCAGTGAGCCTATGCCGCGCAGGTAATAATCGAACCACGGAATTTCGATATGCTGTTGATACCAGTCGGCGGTATTGCTGCCGAAATTGACATTCCCCAAATGGGTGCCGTCCTTACTGGCCCATTGCCCGTGGTACCAGGGGCCCATTACAAACTTACTGTCGGTGGTCGGGCTTTGGTTTACCAGCGCCTGGTAAGTATGCCACGCGCCGTAGCCATCTTCGGCGTCAAACAGCCCGCCGACTACCAGCATGGCCGGCTTCACATTTTTAATACCCGAACGGGTATCGCGCACCTTCCACCAGGCATCCAAATTGGGGTGCTTCATCATATTGCTCCAAAAGGCCAGACTATCGCCGGTCACTTTGGTAAAATTCGGCAATGCGCCCATGCTCAAATACCAGGCATAGTTGTCGTAGTTGGGAATATTGTAAGTTTTGGCGGGCGAAGTAGTGGGCTTAGGCCGTGGCTGACTGAATCCATAGCCCACATGAAAGTCGAATGCATCCATTAGGAACAGCACCCCATTGTGGTGGTCGTCATCGCCAAAAAAGCGATCGGTCACGGGCGCTTGCGGGCTTACGGCTTTTAGTGCGGGGTGACCACTCAAGGCAGCCTCGGTAGCATAAAATCCCGGGAAGGAAATGCCCACTACGCCCACCTTGCCGTTGTTTCCATCAATGTTTTTAACCAGCCAGTCGATGCTGTCGTAAGTGTCGCTTGCTTCGTCAATATCCTTGTTTGTTTTTTTATCGGGGATGAATGGCCGCACTACTTCGAAAGTCCCCTCGCTCATCCACCGCCCACGAATGTCCTGAATAACGATAATGTACCCGCGCCGCAGGTAATTCATCATATACACATAATAGCGCCAAAGCGGCATGTACCCCTTACCGTATACGCCGACAGAATATGGCGTTCGCATCATCAATATGGGATGTTTTTCGGATTTGTCGTTCGGCACATATACCGACGTAAACAGTTTAATACCGTCGCGCATGGGTATTCGAACTTCCTGCTTTGTATAGTTGTTTACAAACCAGGTAGAATCGGGGTTTTGCGCGAAGGCGAAAATCGGGCATAAAAAGAAAAGAAATGCGGATAGTGTTTTCATGCAGACAAATCAGAGGGTCAGTATGTAAATATGACTATTTTCACCTAATAATTGAAATGCCCGTTGATGAAAAAATAAACAACAATAAAATTCGTTAACCAATCAATTAAAATCTTCTCCTTTACTGCTTTAAACCTCTCCTAAGTTTATGAAAAAGATACCCTTACTGCTTTGCTTTTGTGTATTAAGTTTCCGGGGAGTATGCCAGCAATTCGATCTGGGTATTATTGCCGGACCCAACGTTTCTACTTTCATTCCCCCGGCCGGCCAGGAACCGGGAGGAGTAATAAAATATTCGGCCCTTGCTGGCTTCCATGCGGGGGTGATATTCCAGGTTGCTGTCGGCAGTATTTATATCCAACCAGGGATGGTATATGAAACTATCGGCGGAAAACTAAACGCATATGACGACGACTTCGGTGGCGGCCCTTTTTCTTTAACCAGCTCGCTTCAATATTTGCAGGTGCCCTTAAATATACTTTATCATACTAAATCTGGTAAATTTTTCTTTGGTGGTGGCCCTTATGTAGCTTTCGGTATCTCCGGAAACGTCAACCACAATACCACCAGTGGCTCGGCTACCTATAAATTTGTTTTCAGTGGTTCAAACAACCCGGAATTCGGCTTAAATTTAGTAGGCGGCGTACATGTGCCAGGTAATTTTATATTTACTGCCGGAGCTTCTTTCGCGGAGCAAAACAAAGTTTATAATATCTCTATCGGGCGTATGTTTTGGTAGATGTGCACCTTCGCTGAAGCTACGGCGCACGAAGTGCGGAAGTGCAAATGTGCGGATATGCAGGTGCGGGGATGTGGAGACGTCCGTTGATTTTTCGACCGGGCGGTACCATTTAATTGTTACCGTAAGAACTATCAATGCATTGATATAATGAATACCTTTATTGAGGCATTACATCAAAGGAATTCTCCAAAAATCTATAAATCCAAACAGCAAACTTAATGAAAAAACCAAACGCTGCGGCAGAGGCGGGCCCGAGAGCGAGGCTCACCGGGGTGGTGTACTTGTCTTACTTTCTGACCGCGATAATCGGAGAAATCCTGGGTCAACATAAATTTGAGGCGTGGAGCACCAGTATAAACCTCGTATCGTTTGGACTATATCTTGCCCTCGCGGGGCTTTTCTATTTGCTATTCAGACCGGTTAATTGGGTAGTCTCTTTAGTTGCTGCTATTGTCAGTACAATAGGATGTATCATCGGCGCAGCCGCGCTCTTTTATGCGCCCGCATCGCAAATCAGTCCGCTTTGGTTTTTCGGGCCTTATTGTCTTTTAATTGGCTATTTGATCATCAGGTCAATATTTTTGCCGCGAATTCTTGGCGTGCTGATGGTCCTGGCCGGTGTCGGTTGGCTGGTTTTTCTGTCACCGCTGGGGAAGTACGTAACCATGTATATCGAGATCCTCGGTGTAGTGTCTGAAGCATCGTTGATGCTATGGTTGATTGTGAAGGGAGTGAAAGTGAGTCAATGGAATGAACAGGCGGGGTGATGTGCGGATGTACAGATACGCGGATGTGTAGATGTGCATATTTGAAAATGCGTGGATTTCTTAAAATTATCGTTTGAGCTTGGTTATATGTAGCGTTATTAATAGATCTTTCGTATCTAAAGAAAAAGCCAATATGAAAGCCATTATTCTCATCCTTTTAGTGGCACTAACTTTTGCAGCCTGCAAAAAGGGAGGTGTAGGACCTTACCAAAGCCAGGGGGTTATTATTGGTGTTTTCAGTGGTCTCTGCCCTAAAGATCTGCGTTGCGGCGGGGTGGAGATAACCATAAAAGACGACCCAACCAAAAACCCGCCACCATTTTATTATATTGATACAGCACTAACGCAATTAGGCATCAGCGCCAACGCAAAATTCCCGATAAACGTAAGCCTTAACTGGAAGCACGACACGACCAGTACCTATTACATCATCGTTACCAGCCTGAAAGTGGATTAGCTATGAGATAGGATCAAAATATTCGGATGTCGAAATTTTTAAATCCTCTCATCCGCATATCCGCACACTTCGTGCGCCGTAGCTTTTATCAACGGCCGTAGCTTTGGCGAAGGAGGTAGCGAAGGAGCATCCGCACATCAAAAAATTTACCTATTCAGCTCCCTCAACCTGTCCCTGATATAAATCCCTGCTGAGGACAACTCATCTTCCGTCCAACCGCCGTTATCGGGAGCGCCGGGCATCAGCAGTGCTGTTGTTTCGTCCTTGTCGGTGATGTTCCAGTTGGACCAGCTTAGTTTATTGGCTTCCATCCAGCTGAACCAGGTTTTGACGAGTTTTTTATCGAATTTACCATTGCCGTCCGACTCGCCTACCCCCCATTCGGTTATGATGAGCGGCAGGCCTTTTTTGATGGCCAGGTCGGCTTTGGCGCGTAATTTTTCCTGGTGGTTGGGATCTGACGCGTAAAAATGGAAGGAATAGGCAATGTTTTTAAAGCCGGTTATAGGGTTTGCTGCCGCAACATCGACGTCCTGGTCCCAATGGGGGCTGCCCACGACGATGAGGTTGTCGGGATCGTATTTTCGGATTTCGGTTATGACCTGTATCGCGTAGTTTTTAACAGTATCCCAACTGATAGCGGTCGGTTCGTTCCATATCTCGTAGATCACGTTGGGAACGCCGGAATATCTCTTAGCCATTTCCGTAAAAAACTCCTTTGATCGTTCCAGGTGAAGATTGCTGTGGTGATCGTGCCAGTCGATCAGGACGTAGATGCCATCTTTGATTGCCTGGTCGGCTACATTTTCGAGCAATTGGGTTTGCAGGGCCGGTTCCTGTAAATAACCATGATCGGGTTCCACACCTATTGCGGCGCGAATGATGGAAACTTTGAAATCGCTTACCAGCCAGTCAACCACCGCCGGATTATAATATTTTCGCCCTCCCCATAGGCTCCATGAAAAACTGATGCCCCGTAGCTGCGGGGGAAAGCCGTTTTTGTTTACGATAAAGCCATTTTGTACCTGCAAAGCACCATTCAGGGCGACCGGGCTTGTCGCGTCCTGGGCGAAAAGAACGGTACAACTAAGTATGCTGAATAAAAATATCCATATCGCCTTTTTCATTTGCCTTTTTTAAACAGTTCGAAATGTAATGGAATATTTTTGCGGGCGATCAAGAGTGCAAAAAAATGATCATATTTTGTTAAAAAGACGTAAAGGAGGACCGTCCGCTGATGCTTGGTAACGATGATTTTGCGCAGGTAGCGATGATTTAACCGCAGCGTGCGCGGAGGAGGCACAAAGACCGCGGAGGAAAATTGTTTTGTTGATCAATGGTTTTTTATTTATTATAAAAATCGTAGGTCGCTTTGGCTATTTTGGCGATAACCCCTTCGCGGGTGGCATCATCGCCGGAGGCATTGCAAACAAATACCGAAATAATAATGTGTTTTCCGTTAGGCAGTGTTAGGATGCCCACATCGTTGGTGGAGGGAGTTATGCCATTAGGGTCAGTACTCGCCGAGCCTGTTTTATGGGCAACGACGGTGCCGGGCGGCAGCAAGCCCTTCAGGCGCTGAGGGCCGGTGGTTGTTTCCACCATCATTTGATACAGTGCATCGGTACTAACTTTGGTCAAAATCTTGTCGTTATAAAACATATTGAGCAAGGCGGTCATCTCAATGGGTTTGCACCAATTGGCAAACTGCAGTTCCCAGGCCGATGCCATATCGGCTTCGGAAGTGCGGACTGCTATACCCCTTATCCCAATCTGAAGCATATAAGCCTGCACGGTTTTGGGTCCGCCGATCAATCCGAGTAAAATATCGCAGGCGTTGTTATCGCTTTGCGAAATCATATAAACAAGCAGGCTGTCCAGGCTAATATCGGTGCCTTTCGGATACCTGTCACGCAAAGGGCTGTGGGTATCTTTCGGCAGTTCTTTTTTGGTGACGTGAACGATTTGAGTAAGCGACAGTTTGCCTGTGTCAACCCAATGCAGTACGGTCAAGGCGATCGGGAATTTCATAACACTGTGCAAAACCAGCCGGGCTTTGCCGTTATAGCTAAGGGTATCCCCTGTCTCTATATTTAAAATAGAAACGCCGACAATTCCTTTGATGGGCTTAGCAATCTGCACAATTTGTTTGCGCAGCGCTGAATCCTTGTTAACCTGTGAAAATGCCGGGACGATAAAAAACAACAAAACAATAACACACAGAATATATCTTTTCATACCTGCTAATAACGTAATTATTTGGTATGAAGTTTAATCCAGTCCGAAATAATGTTCATAGCAACCGGCGACATGGTTTCTGAAATCTCCTCGTATTCGTTTGCCTGCCCGGTATTGGCGGTTTGCAGCAGGTGGTTTAAGCCGGGTATCGCCTTTACTTCAAAATCCTTGTTACCGCTTTTGGTCAAGATTTCCTGTATGGCCGCCAGGTTTTCAGCGGCATTTACCTGGGTATCTTTTTGCCCGTTGATAGCCAATACCGGGCATTTAACTTTGCTAAGGTCTGCTTCGGGATCGTAACTTACAAAGAACCGGACCCAGGGTGATTTGAACATGCCATTGTAGTTCTTCAATATTTTGTCGGTCATATCGCCATGAATATTAAGCGCGTCAAGTGTGCCTTGCGGCTGTGCTTTTTCCCAAACATTAAAAGCTGCCATCGCATTCTTATCCAGGGTTTGCTCGTCGGCCGAGGTGGCAAACATTTTTAATATCTGCAGGTGCAGTTGTTCGAACGCGTTTACTGCCAAAGTGTCAATGCCCTGTTGCTTTAAGGAGTTTGCATATTGTTCGGCCAGCACGCTGGGACCTCCTGCTTCAGGCGCTCCCCATAATACGATAAAGCTTACGTCTTTCCGGCGGGCGGCAACAATGGGCGCGATCATCCCGCCCTCGCTATGCCCAATCAAACCAACATGATGTTTGTTAACATCCGGCCTGGATTCCAGGTAGTTCAGGCTGGCTTCTACGTCGTACGAAAAATCGACGCTGGTTTTGCTATTAATGTCGGGCCCTAATGAGCTTTTGCCCGCGCCACGATCATCCACTCTTAAAACTGCTATGCCGTTTTTGGTCAGATAGTCGGCAAGCACCCAATAAGGTTTATGGCCCTTCATCATGGTTCCATCCCGGTCCTGCGTTCCACTGCCCCTGATAATGATGACAGCGGGGTATTTTCCTCCTCCGTCCGGCCGGGTAAATGTTGCGCCATAATGCAGGCTTTTATCGGAATTATCGTATTCCACGTCCTCGCTGAAGTATCCGAAAGGCGGTTTGGGGGTTTGCGGCCTTACCGGGTCTTTTGTCAAAGCGGCTTTTTCTGCTTCACTAAGCCGTACGAGGCTAAGACTGATCTTTCCCCCGCGCTGCGAATAGGTTCCGGTGATGTTGTCTTTGCCATCCCAAACGCCTGAATATCCACCGCCGATCAGGGCTACGCCTATAACAAGGCTGTCATTTTTGACATGGGTACTGCTGCAGGCAATACCAAAAGCCTTTTGATCTGGACTGTCCATCGTGCTGGTGTAACCGGTGTCGGACGTTTTTTTGATGTTAAATACCACGTGCAGGTTTGTAGCGCCAACCGCAATCGCACCGATCCAGCTTCCGGCGATATTCTGTGCGCTAACTTCTCCGGCAAAAAACAAGTTGATCAAAACCCACAACAATTTTTTCATAAATTTTAGTTCAGGCTATGTTTTTTAAAGTACATGTAGGAGTAAATAAAAGGGATGATCGTCATCACCGCCACCAGGCTGAGCATGACAATGGTTGCTGGCGCCGAAGGCAAGATAAGAGCGAATATGGTGACCAAAATTCCGCCGGCGAACCACATTTTGCTCACGAGGCGATGCGTAGCGCGCCAGTTGTCCTCATTTTCAAGCGCCCATGGCGTGCGGAAGCCGGCAAAATAGTTGGGTTTGATGCTGTTCATGATATTTCCAATGAATACAAATAATAAACCTACCAGGGGCAGGATCAGCTTATCAATTTCAAAACCCCGGTTTACGGTAGCGTAAGTAACGGCTATATTCAAGGCCGATATAAAAATAACGATGCCGAAGGCAAGCTTTTGAAAAGTCGCCTCGCCATACTTTACTTTCTTTTTAGGATCAATAACTGGCAGGAATTTTAAAACGAGGTAAGCGAGCGCGGGCGCCGACAGTAACACCAGGCTTGTGGTCAAAAACTCGCCTTTATTTCCATAGCGGTTAACAACCCCATTCAGACCATAATGTACCGGAACGATTTGCGGCAACGAGGAATAAATAAAAAACAGGTAGGCTGCCGGCAATAACCATACTACCAGGGCAGCAGCGTCTAAAATGGTAAACTTTTTCATTGTTAATGATCTATTTCTTTTTTGATTGTAAACCTATTATCCAGGTCAGCATCTCGTCCATTACGGTTGTATTCAGGGAGTACAAAATAAACTGACCTTCTTTAACCGACACAACTAAACCGGCCTGCCTGAGCAGGTCGAGGTGGTGTGAAATACTGGGTTTTGAAATATTGAACTGGTCTGCGATCTCCCCTGCTGTCAGGTCCTTTTCCTTCAGTAAGTCCAATATCTCTCTCCGCGTTGGGTCGTTCAGGGCTTTGAACAGCGTATTCAAATCAACCTCCATTTAAATATTTAGACAAATATCTAAATACTTTTTTAAATTCCAAATTTTTTTATGAAGCAGCGGATAAGTCGTCAAATTTTCGTTAATTCAGCAATCCCAAAATCCCGTCATGCAAAGAAGAAATTTCCTGAAAACCGGCGCCGTTGCCGGATTAACTTTTACTACGCTGGCCGCAGCATCATGCAAACAGGCCTCATCGCCATCAGGCGCAACCGATGAGCAGAAAGCCGATGATTTTGAATTGAACGAAATAGCCATTGATGCGTTGCAGCAGAAAATGCAGAGCAAAGCGTATACATCACGGCAAATCACCGACCTCTATTTAAAAAGAATAGATGCGATAGATAAGAATGGGCCAAAATTGAATGCGGTGATCGAGCTGAACCCCGATGCTTTGGACATTGCTGATGCGATGGACAAAGAGCGGGCAGCTGGAAAAATACGCGGGCCGCTGCATGGCATACCTGTTTTGATAAAGGATAATATTACAACAGGCGATAAAATGCACACCACCGCCGGCGCGTTAGCGATTGCAGATAATGTGATGAAGGAGGATGCTTTTATCATCAAAAAACTGAGGGAGGCCGGTGCGGTATTGCTCGGCAAAACCAATTTGAGCGAGTGGGCAAACTTCCGTTCTACACGCTCCACCAGCGGCTGGAGCAGCCGGGGCGGGCAAACCAAGTGCCCTTACGTTTTAAACCGGAATCCCAGCGGATCAAGTGCCGGATCAGGTTCGGCGGCTTCGGCGAACCTATGCGCAATAGCCATAGGTACGGAGACCGATGGGTCTATTGTTTCGCCATCGTCGGTTAACGGGCTGGTAGGAATTAAGCCGACCGTTGGCTTATGGAGCCGCAGCGGAATTATCCCTATTTCAAAAACGCAGGACACTGCGGGGCCAATGGCGCGTACGGTAAGGGATGCAGCAATTTTATTGGGCGCTTTGGCCGGCGAAGACCCGCAGGATAGCTATACCACAGGTAACAAGGGTAAAATTGAAGCAGATTACACCAAATTTTTAGATGCGGGCGGGCTGAAGGGAAAGCGGATCGGCGTCGAAAAAGACGCATTAAAGATCAATCCGCAAATGGACCCGATATTTAAAGAAGCCATCGACCTGCTGAAAAGTAAAGGCGCAACCATCGTTGAGGTGGAGTTGTACAAACAATTGAAGCCGATGGGCAATGCCGACTTTACCGTATTGCTTTATGAGTTTAAAGATGGCCTGAATCAATATTTGAGCAAAGCCAATTCTAAAGTGAAATCCATAGCGGATGTTATCGCGTTCAACAAAGCAAACGAAGCCAGCGCGATGCCTTATTTTAAACAGGAGATATTGGAACAGGCACAGGCGAAGGGCGGTTTAGACAGCAAAGAGTACCTGGACGCCGTCGCCAAAACCACTGGCACTACCCGGACGGCGATTGATGCGATCATAAAAGACAACAAACTTGACGCAATTGTGGCGCCGACAAATGGTTTTGCAATTTGCATCGACCTTGTAAACGGGGATTATGATAACGGTTTTTCATTTTCAGCACCGGCAGCACTGGCGGGGTACCCGCATATCACAGTGCCGATGGGTTATTTCCACGAACTTCCCGTTGGGATAAGCTTCGTGAGCACGCCCTATAAGGAAGGCGATATTATTAAGCTGGCTTATGCGTATGAACAGGCTTCAAAAAAACGCGTGCCGCCAAAGTTTAACGGGGATTTACAGGGTTGATCAAACAATGCTGGCTAAATAAGCGGCCATGATCACTAAAATATAAATATCCGAAACCATGGCTACAACCTCGTTCGGCGTTTCGGGCTTTTTTATGAGGTGGTAAACGCCCGCTATGCCCATATACAAACCACCGGTAAAGGCAGCAGCGGGGCGCCAGTCAGATATGAACAGTGAAAGTATACCCGCCAGTCCGAAACATACGTTGGCAAAACCCAATTCCCTAACAACCACCTGGCCGCTGGGGTCATGTACATGAAAAATATCCCTGAGGGTAAAAAGCGGCTTCGCCACTTGCCTTAAGCCGGCGGCAAAAAGCCGGACGCCGATAGCCCAAAAAACAAACCATTTGCCAACCAGCGGCATAATCGGGGCGCCGGGGTAAGGAAAATATTCTACCCCGACGGAGATGGCAGGCAAAATTACCATCAGCACAAGAAGGGAAACGAGGTAGCCCCTGCTTATTTTCCCGTTGCTTTCCATAAGCACAACCGGTAAAATCGTTTAAACGCCCGCCTTATCCTCCAGGCGCTTCAATATCTTCATCATGATCTCATTTTGGTATTCAAGGTGGGTCAGGATCGTTTCGATTTCGAGCTCGGCCTGCAGGTTTATTTTGAGGTCTTCTTCTTCCCTGATATCTGCCTGAACCGACTGAACATTCTGACCGACCATGATGAGCGGCATCAGAAAAAGCTGGATCATATTGGAAATAAAAAGCCACAGCACAAAGGCGGGGTATGGATCAAATCTCGCTGCTTTTGGGGCGAACATATTCCAGCCAAGCCAGATCACTGTCCAGGTGAAAACAATGATGAAAAAGCCCATACTGCCCACATGATCGGTTATCCATACCGCAATTTTATCGAGGGTGGTTTTTTTAAGTTTGCTTTTCGAACTTAAGCTTAAAATTTCCTTCCTCTTTTCGATGCATTCCTGGATGGAAAGCGGTTTCTTGGAATCCATAGGTTATTATTTAATTAAGGTTAATCTATCCATCAAATCTAATCATTTGAACCGATATTAAAATTGGCGCCGACTGGCGAATGGTAATCATATTTATAGGTGTTCCATGCATTTAAAATCCTATATTTCGAAAAAAATATCGCTATGGAATTTGGCCGCATACCACACGAAGAGCTGGCGCTAACTGATTTTACGCTGCCTCCTGATTCAGATTTAACCCTTGAAACCCTCGTTGCTGCCAAAAATACAGGGACCTTGCAGGTACGTGTGGGCTGCGCCAAGTGGGGGCGCAAAGAATGGCTGGGCAAAATATATCCGCCAAAAACTAAGGACGCTAATTTTCTGGATGAATATGTAAAGCACTTCGACTGTATTGAGCTTAACGCAACGTTTTATAATATCTACGGGCCCCAGGTGATCGGCAAATGGAAGGAAAAAGCGGCCACAAATCCCAATTTTAAGTTTTGCCCCAAGTTTTCGCAAACCATCACCCACATCCGCAGGCTAAAAAACGCCGACGAGATCACCACCCAATACTATGCCGGTATTATGGCATTTGGCGAAACCCTGGGGCCTTTGTTCCTGCAGGTGGGCGACAATTTTACGCCGAAGAGTTTGCCGGAGCTAAGGGCATACCTGGAAAAGCTGCCTACAGATCTGCCGGTATTTTTGGAAGTGAGACACAAAGAGTGGTTTGCTGTAGATGCCAATCGCAAGGCTTTATTCAGTATGCTGCATGAACTGAATATCGGCGCCGTGATCACTGATGCGGCCGGCCGCCGCGACGTGGTACATATGGAACTTCCGACGCCGCATGCTTTTATACGTTTTGTGGGCAACAGCCTTGATCCTACCGACTATAAACGGATTGACGACTGGGTTACCCGGATTAAACAATGGCAGCAAATGGGATTACAATCAGTTTGGTTTTTTATGCACCAGCACGATGAGCGCTACTCGCCCGAGTTAGCGGATTATGTTTCGGAGCAGTTTAATATACATTTAGGGTTGAACTTATTACGGCCAACCTTCATGAGCAGGGACAATGGCCCAGCCGGCAGTTGATCGACTCTTTTTTTTGCAAACCCCTATTCAGGACACCAGCCCCGATATCACATTAATACTCAAAGCCAATATGGCGGTATTAAAGGCGAAGGAGAATATAGCATGCACTACGCAAACGCGCCTCAACCTGCGCGATGTGATATTCACGTCAGATACCTGGAAGGTCATGCCCACGACAAAGGAGAAGTAAACGAAATCGAGGTAATCCGGATCCTCATGGCCCGGGAATTGAAGGCCGCCGGCGGGTTTTGTGATACCTTCAGCATCAATAACAGGGGTATAATATAAGTGGGCGTACCGTACAGTGTACATGGTATGCAGCAGCCACCACGAAATGACCACAGCCGTTATCGCAAGTAGAATGTGTTCATTTTTTGCCAGGTCGGGCAAACCTTTGGTTGATTTTAACAGGTAAACGATTGCGCCAAGGCTAACTACCGCTGCTGTTGTAATAAACAAGAAAAGGAAGGTAAGACTGGAGTCTTGCAGACCAGCTATTTTCCGAACCTCACGGGGATGGGATGATAGGATGATGATCCAATTGAGCAGGATAATGGTTAACGCACAACCTATCCAAACGATCAAAATTAAAGCAGGGGTATGCACCCTATCGCGGAAGCAAAAAAACACAATTAGGCTCACCAGCAGAGCAATCATCAAACGGTAGTGCGCGTCTAATCGAAAAAAAAGTCGTTTATCGGTTGTAATAGTTTTTGTCATATCGGATGATTCCATCAATGGGCAATTGTTGTTACCTGGATGGTAAAAACAAAAATATGTTTTAAAAATGAAGTATTTTGTGTGGCGAGGCTGATAGATCGCCTAAAAACGCTAAAGGCATATTTGGCTTGTATGGCGGTTAACAGGAGACTCCGCCGGAGTTTTAAAACTTTTGGTTTATGTTCTATTGATAGGCGACCAATCCGGGGTCAACCTTGTTTATAAAAAGTAAGCTTTTATCTCCGCCAGGGGCGGTTTCGGCAAAACTGCAATTGACGAATTCAAAGGATAAAAGCGTCGACATATAACAAATTTACGCTAAACCGTTACCTTTTTTCGGTTAATACAAAAAACCGAGCCAGCGTTGGCTCCGGAGGAGCCTCCTGTTTATAGAAAACAAACAGAACATTTTAGGACTCCAGAGTCTCCTACTTCGAAGCGCCTTTGAAAATGCCATTTTGTTAGACGTGCCAGCCTTGAGGGCAATTGACACGATTTTCTAAAATATAATCTCTGCCACACGCCCTACCTGCCCGTCTTCCAATCTTACTTTGATTCCGCGGGAATGATACGCGGCACTTGTCAGCAAATCTTTGACGATCCCCCTCGTTTTTTTACCGCTCCGCTGGTCTTTTTTGAGGATGATGTCAACCTCGAGGCCGGGGTAAATGTCGCTGCGGGTCCGTCCGTGCATCTTGTTTTTTATTTTTTGTGAATTATACCGGTTGGGAATGATCAAGTAATTAAATTTTTTATTGCGGCTTCCACTTTCTTAAAATCAAAGCTTGCCAGCAGCTTATCCATAGCGGCGGTTATTTCCTTGTTATTCAAGTTGCCGATGCTTCCCTCATGGGTGTGGTTAAGATTTTTCTCGGGGTTGAAATCCCCTTTTTCAATCGCCAGGCCGACCTGTCGGTACGCATCCCGGAAAGGGACACCGCTTAAGACGAGACGGTTTACTTCTTCAACGCTGAAAAGGTAAGCATATTTAGGATCACTCAATATGTCGGTGTTCACGCTGATCTGCTGCAGCATAAAATTTGCCATATGGAGACAGCTCTTCAGGTCAGCAAAGGCCGGAAATATCAGCTCTTTTAATAATTGCAACTCCCGGTGATAGCCGGAGGGTAAATTGGCGGTCATCATGGCCACGTCATTGGGCAAGGCCTGGAGCCGGTTGCATTTGCCCCGCATGATTTCCCAAACGTCGGGGTTTTTTTTGTGGGGCATAATACTGCTGCCCGTTGTCAAATTATCGGGATAGCTTACAAAAGCAAAATTCTGACTCAAATAAAGCGCCTGGTCCATGGCCATTTTTGCCAGTGTTGCTGCAAGCGCCGATAAGGCCTGGGCAATTACCCTTTCCGTTTTTCCGCGGCCCATCTGTGCGTAAACCACGTTGTAGTTTAAGGCGTCGAAACCCAATAGCTCCGTAGTCAGGGTCCTGTTCAGTGGGAACGAGGATCCATAACCCGCCGCTGAACCTAATGGGTTTTTATTGGTGATCTTCCACGCGGCTAATACCAGTTCAAGGTCGTCGGCCAGGCTTTCGGCATAGGCGCCGAACCATAAACCGAATGAGGAAGGCATTGCAACCTGCAAATGGGTATAGCCCGGGAGTAAAACATCCTTGTGTTTTTCGCTTAGTTCGATCAGCAGCCTGAAAAGGCTTTCGGTTTCTTCAACCACCTGCTGCAACTCATGACGAAAAAACAGTTTCAGATCCACCAGCACCTGGTCGTTGCGCGAGCGGCCGCTGTGGATTTTTTTGCCGGCATCGCCGATCCGTTGAGTGAGCAGCATCTCCACCTGCGAGTGAACGTCTTCCACTTCAGGAGCAATGGTAAAACTACCGGCTTCGGTCTCCCTGTGTATTTTTTTGAGCTCCTGCTGAACCTGTTGCAAATCGTCACTGCTTATTAAACCTATGCTTTCCAGCATAATGGTATGCGCCAACGAGCCCAGCACATCAAATGCGGCCATTTGCAGATCGAACTCACGGTCGCGACCTACCGTGAAGTCTTCAACGAGTTGATCAACGGTGATTGATTTTTGCCAAATTTTAGACATTTCTCGATTTACGATTTGCGAATTACGATTTACGATTTGTTTATCCGAAAATCAATTCCCGCGTAATGTATTTAATGAAGCGACAATATTGATTTACGAATTACGAATTACGATTTGTATGTTCGAAATCAATTTCCGCGCAATGTATTTAACGAAGCAACAATAATAGAAAGAAGTTCGTTTCCTTCCTTATAAATCACCTGTATTTTTTCGGTTAATTCGGGATTCAATTCGGTAAGCAGTTCCAGGAAAAATAGGGTTTCATCTAACTCTTCCTCGACGATCTTTAACTTGTTTATAAAATCGTTTTTAGATTTAGCCCTACAGGCAGCGCGGTAGTTTGCGCCAGTAGAACTTGCGCTCCGGTTCAATTGATCAGCATAGCTCCGGTTGACAATGTTTAAAGGCAGGCTCAATACAAATCTTGCGTTGGCCAGGGCATATGCCTTTGTCCTTGCTTTTAGTTCCTCTTTTGTCATGATATTTTTTTTTTTGCAAAATACCAAAGCCCAATCAAAAATCGTAAATCGTAAACCGTAAATCGTAAATCGTAAATCAAAAAGCTCCTGTCAGCATATAACCAGCTACTTCCATTCCGCCTTTTAGCAGGGTGGCTTTTGAAGCTTTATTGTCGATCCCGCATCGGGCTGCGGGTACACGACCGGCAAGGAAACACATTTTTTTTATCTCCTGTATTAAAAAGCTGCCGTATCCTTTTTGGCGGTGATCCGGCTGCACTTCCATATATAAGTCGGCAAAAGGCTTGTTATAATGAAGCAGGAAACCGCCTGATGCGATTATTTCTCCGTTCTTCTCCAAAACAAAATCCCCTTCGGGTTCATGCTGGTGTTCAAAAAGCCTGTCGGTCTCCAATTTTTTCCGGAAAATAACATCGTCAACATGATGATAAGTCGTAGGGCCGGATTTAAAGAGGATGACATCAGATGATATATTCCGGCCAAACTCGTACATCATCCCGGCCAAGACCAGATCATTGGTCTGGCATTCGATATAGGCTGCATTTGAAGCAGCGATGAGTTCACCAAAAACAACCGATGTCCGATTCCGGAATGCAGGCGCCAGGTAAAATTCAAAAATGGCATTTCTGTCTTTCAAGTCGTCCTTGCCTTTTATTGATCCGTAGCCAACAGCTATGTCATCCACAAAAAACAGGTATTCATCTGTCCAGCTCCGTACGTGACAGGCGTCGTAACGCACCTGGAAATTGTTTTCCTGCAGAAACGAGACCCGCAAAGGCAATATCTCGTTCAAACCCGTTTTAACTATTTTGAGGCCCATTTCCTTGTGTTCAGACAATAGTTTCCAGCATTTTTATATAAATCCCTATCCCTTCAATAATCTCGTCAACATAAACAAACTCATCGGCCGTATGTGAGCGTGCAGAATCGCCGGGGCCGATCTTCAGCGAAGGAATATCAAGCAGCGCCTGGTCGGACGTAGTTGGCGAACCGTAGGTGATACGCCCCAGCGCGATACCAGCCTGGACGATGGGATGATCCTCCCCTATTTTGGACGACTTTAAACGGACCGACCGCGGCGTTATGCTGCATTTAACATGTTGCCTGATGATTTCGAGCACCTCCTCATTCCGGTAAGCATCGGTCACCCTTACATCCACCGTAAATTTGCATTCCGCCGGAACAACGTTGTGCTGTGACCCCGCGCTGATAATCGTAACCGACATTTTTACAGGGCCAAACAGCGCCGACTCCAAAGGAAGTTTATACGATCGGAACCATTCGATATCCCTGATGGCACTATAAATGGCATTCTCGCCCTCTTCGCGGGCAGCATGGCCGGCTTTACCGTGAGCAACACAATCCAAAACCATTAAACCCCGCTCGCCGATCGCCAGGTGCATGTCCGTCGGTTCGCCGACAATGGCAAAATCCAATGGGCCTAATTCAGGTATGATGAGCTCCAGGCCGTTTACGCCTGATATCTCTTCCTCGGCCGTAGTTGCCAGGCAAAAATTATAGCTCAGATCCGCCTGTTCATAGAAATAAAGAAAGACGGCGATCAACGACACCAAACAGCCGCCGGCATCGTTGCTGCCCAGGCCAAAAAGTTTGCCGTCCTCAACCGATGCTTCAAAAGGGTCGCGTGTATAGCCGGGGTTTGGCTTTACGGTATCGTGGTGTGAGTTAAGCAGTATGGTGGGCTTAGCGGAGTCGTAGTATTTGTTGAATGCCCATATATTATTGAGCTTGCGATGGATTTTTACGCCTTTTCCGATTAAAAACTGTTCCAACAGGTTGGCGGTGCCTTCTTCTTCCCTGCTGAACGAAGGTATGGCTATCAATTGTTTTAAAAGGCCAATGGCGTCTGCGGAAACTGTTGATGTAGCGGTCATAAATGCAGCTGCAAAAATAGGGATTTAGCCATGAAATCACGTTTAGAATAATACTATTGGCTTTTTCATAGCGATGGGTTTAAAACCCGTCGCTATACGGTGATATTTACTGCATTATTTTAAAATCCACAATGGCTATCGATTCTAAACCTTATTTGAGAGCTAATTTGTTGGGCGGACATGCGGTGCGATTTTATCGCGGATAAATTTCAGATGAGCTTTTTAAAGATATTTATTTATAATTTCGACCAAAACACCGCCGTCATGAATACCAAAACAATTATCCGCCTGCTATCGCCCCTCGTCCTCCTCTCCTTTTCTTGCGCGGCCCAGCAAAAGCCCATTCCCTACGGTAATAACCCCGCGGCCGGTAAATATTACAGCATCAGGGGCGTTAAATTGTATTGCGAAATATATGGCGCAGGCGAACCCATACTGATGATCCATGGAAACGGCGGCAGCATGGAGGCTTTTAAAAAGAATGTCCCATTTTTCTCCAAGCGATACAAAGTGATCCTGGTCGACAGCCGCGCCCATGGCAAATCAACTGATCCCAGCGATTCGCTCACATTTGAACAGATGGCCGACGATTTTAACGCCCTGCTGGATACCCTCCATATTGCCAAAACCTATGTGATCGGCTGGAGCGATGGCGGCATCAACGCCCTTTTACTGGCTATACGGCACCCCGATAAGGTAATTAAACTGGCATCAACCGGCGCTAATTTAACGCCTGATTCCACCGCGTTGCTTCCTTCGTTGTGGAAGGGCATGGTGAAACAGTACAATGAGCAAAAGAATATTAAATGGAAAACGGCCAAAGAAAAAAACGACTGGAAGATATTCCTGCTTGATTATTTTCAGCCTAACATACCTTTATCCGATTTGAAGAAAATAAGATGCCCTTCGCTCATCATCTGCGGCGACCATGACCTGATACCGGTTGAACATACGGCCCTGATCTACCACAACATTCCAAAAGCATACCTGTGGGTCGTTCCAAATTCCGGCCACCCCACGCTGATCGAGCATACAGATGACTTTAACAAAAAAGTGAACGAATTTTTTACCGGGAAAGGGTTTTGAGTTCAGACGGTTTTTGAAATGTCCCCAAACGCCAGGTAGTCGTAATACTTGTCAATCTCGTTGCCTGCGCCCGTGATCTGCAAGCCATGCCAGCCAAAACGATGCTCAACAGTTTCCCAGCCGCCAAAGTCATTTCTTTTAATGACAAAGAAAGTAGTATGATTAAACACGCTGAATAACTCTCTGTGGTGATCGTCACGTATGACTTTATAGGCTTGATCTTTAACTACTATTTCAAATGTTTCCATAAGGTATCTGCATAAATAAATATTATAGTTAAACGGGATAGAGGAACGTTTGGGTGCCAGTGTTTTAACGGTATTTTAAGGCGTTATTCCCCCTTGTTATATTATCGCAACATGTACTGATGATGGTGAACTAATTTAGAGATTAGTCCAAAATAAGAGCCTGATGTTTCGGCTAAAATAACTATTAGAAGTGCATTTCAACCACAGAGATCACAAAGAATGCACAGAGAATACAGCGGCCAAAATGCACAAACTATTAAGGCTCTGTGGCCTCTGTGCCTCCTCTGCGTTCTCCTTGGTTAACCTTTTAGACTTTAGTTATACAGAAGAGATTAGTTGATAGAGTCCGAAAGTCGGGGCCTGCCTGTTACCTCGGGATTCAATTATTCACCAGCTTCATAGCGCCTTCGCCATAACGGCTGCCTGTTAGCGGGTATTGATCAATGACGGTTTGGATCGCCAGCAAATCCCCAGCCGACAAATCAATATCAACTGCGGCAGCATTTTCCCGCAGGTACTTTGTTTTTTTAGTTCCGGGTATCGGGATGATATCCTGGCCTTGTGCCAATACCCAGGCTATAGCCAACTGGGCTGCGGTGCAGCTTTTTTCTTCGGCAATACCGGCAAAGGCCTGCGCCAATTTTTCGTTATTGTCTTTATTCTCGTCGCTAAATCTGGGCAGGGTTTTCCTGAAATCGTCGCCCGGTATGTCGTCAATCTTGATTGTGTTGGTGATCAGGCCGCGCGAAAGGGGACTAAAGGGTACCAATGATACACCCAACTCCCGGCAAACCGGCAATATTCCGGCTTCCAGGTCGCGGGTCAACAGCGAATATTCACTCTGCAGGGCAGCGATAGGATGTACGGCATATGCCCTGCGGATGGAAGCCGCCGAAGCTTCGGACAAACCGAGGTACCGCACCTTGCCTTCGTCAACGAGGCGTGCCATGGCGCCAACCATTTCTTCAACCGGGACATTCGGATCGATCCGGTGCGCATAATACAGGTCGATGGTTTCAATGCCCAGGCGTTTCAAACTCTTTTCAACAGCGACCTTTATATAGGCAGGCGAGCCGTCGAAAAAGCTTCCCGGCGCACCGGGCATCGCCTTCCCTCCGTCTTCTTTTTGACGGAAACCGAATTTTGTGGCTATAAAGACTTTATCCCTGTTCGGCCTAAGCACCCGGGCAACCAATTCTTCATTTTTCCCGTTCGCATAAATATCGGCGGTATCCCAAAAGTTAATACCCAGTTCAAGTGAAAGATTTAATGTCGCGATGGATTCATCATCGTCAGCCTTACCATAACCATGGTTCATGCCCATGCAGCCCAGGCCGATGGCTGATAGCTTTTGCGCCGTTTTTCCAAGTTCCCTGTATTTCATAAATAGGTATTTTGGCAAATATAGACTAGTTTTCAACACTGCATAAACGCCCGTATTTCTTCTTACAAACCGCTTACAAATCATCGTATTGTCAAAAATAAATGTTTAAACATATATTGAACGATTGCTTAACAATAAGTGTTTATGTTTGCAGCAGAAAATACTTTAACAATCATCCAAATCAAACATGAAAAAGATCATCACTTTAGCCGCAGCGCTTTTATTGACGACTGCCGCATTTGCACAAACCACCTGGAAAAACGACCCCATGCATTCAAAGCTTGGATTTACCATCACCCACCTAATGGTATCCGACGTTGACGGCATATTTACCAATTTCACTTGTACGATTACCGCCGCTAAACCCGATTTTAGCGACGCAACGTTCAATTTAACGGTTAATACCGCTTCTATTAACACCGACGTGGAATACCGTGATAACGACTTAAAGTCGGCCAATTATTTTGACGTGGCTAAATTCCCAACTATGACTTTTACCAGCACCGGGATTGCCCCGGTTTCCACCAATCACTACAAGTTAAGCGGTAACCTTACCCTGCACGGTGTAACCAAATCGGTTACCATGGATCTGTGGTATCGGGGAACAATAACTAACCCGATGAGCAAAAAAGATGATGCCGGGTTTAAACTGACTGGGGTTATCAAAAGGTCTGATTTTAACTTCGCACCGCAGGCGGGTTCTACCATGCTGAGCGACGAAATTACCATTAATGCGAATGGTGAGTTTGGGAAGGTGAATTGAAGTTAGAGATTAGAGGTTAGTTGATTAGAGATTAGTTGAGAAGTCGGAAAGACCAGAAGTCAGCTTACCCTATAAAAAGCCATCGTTCTGCCAATAAATTTAAAGTGCCAGTATCCGCGAACACGGAGCTGGCCTTTTTTGTCGATAGTGGCCGAAGCATTCCAGTAACGGCCGTGGGTTGAATCATAAACACTGCCGTCCTCCCAGGAGTTGGAATCTTTGTCATACCGCAGACCGCTCAACAGGCTCATGCCAAGCAGCCTGCGGCTCCTCAATTTGGGATCCGGGTTTTTTACATCGCGCCAGTAATCCAGGGGCTTACCGCCTGTATTGCTGTACCATAGCAGTTTGGCCAGGTATTGGCTATGCTCCAAATAAACCTGGATGATCAATCGTTTATCAGCCGATTCCCATTTGCCGCACACGCGTTCCGCGGGAGGAACACCCTGAGCCTGGCCGTTTAAAGTCGCAACCAGCAAAAGCAAATAAAGGCAGAATACGTACTGATGAGAGACCATAAAAAGGTTATGATTCATCTATACAAAGATATTGCCAATTGTACTACAGAGTTAAAGATGCAACAAAATCAACATTTTAAAAAAAGAATCTGCACACTTTCTATATTTGAAAAAACCAATTCCAACCTCCATGAAAAAACTGCCACTCCTACTGCCACTGCTGCTTTCTTTGGCACTTCCACTGCTACTGACGCAAGCCAGCGCCCAGGAGAAAAGCATTTACCACAAAGGCTGGATAGATTTTAATAAAAACGGGAAAATGGATGTGTTTGAGGATCCCTCCCAACCGATTGAAAAACGAATTGCCGACCTGCTAAGCCAAATGACCGTTGAAGAAAAAACCTGCCAGCTGGCTACCTTGTATGGCTACAAACGCGTGTTAAAGGAAGAAATGCCGGCCGCATCCTGGAAGAATGAGGTGTGGAAAGACGGTGTTGCCAATATTGACGAGGAACTGAACAATTTAACGTCTCGTACAGATGAAGCACCAACACAGTACTCCTACCCTTACAGCAAGCATGCCGCCGCCATCAATACCATCCAAAAATGGTTTGTTGAGGAAACGCGGATGGGTATCCCGGTCGATTTCACCAACGAAGGCATCCATGGCCTTAACCACGACAGGGCAACATCGCTCCCCGCCCCTATCGGCATCGGCGCTACCTGGGATAAGGCGCTCGTAAGGCAGGCCGGCGACGTGGTGGGCCGCGAAGCAAGGGCGCTGGGTTATACCAATGTTTACACACCGATACTGGATGTTGCCCGCGACCAGCGCTGGGGCCGCGTGGTAGAGACTTATGGCGAAAACCCATTTTTAATTGCAGAGCTGGGCAAGCAAATGTGCCTGGGTGTGCAGGAAGAAGGCGCGGCATCAACCCTGAAGCATTTTGCCGTTTACAGCGTGCCAAAGGGGGGACGGGACGGCGCCGACCGCACCGACCCGCATGTGGCCCCGCGCGAACTTTACCAAATATACCTCTACCCTTTCCGCCGGGTAATACAGGAAGCCCATGCATTGGGTGTGATGAGCAGCTATAACGACTGGAACGGTGAACCTGTAACCGGAAGCTATTTCTTTTTGACAGAATTGCTCCGGCAAAAATTTGGGTTCAACGGTTATGTAGTGTCGGACAGTGAAGCGGTTGAATACCTGTACAGCAAACACCATGTAGCTAACAGTCCGGAAGATGCCGTACGCGAGGCATTTGAAGCCGGGTTGAACGTCCGCACCAATTTTACCATGCCCCAAACCTATGTCATGCCGCTAAGGCATTTGTTAGCCGAAGGCAAAGTATCCATGAAAACGCTGGATTCGCGGGTGGCGGACGTATTGCGCGTAAAATTCAAGCTCGGGCTATTCGACGAACCCTATGTAAAAGACCCGGCGGCAGCGGATAAGATCGTGCACAACGCCGAAGCAACCGCAATGGGCTTGAAGATGAACCGCGAATCGATGGTGCTGCTCAAAAACGAGAACAACCTGTTGCCCCTGAACAAATCTGCCATAAAAAACATCCTCGTCACCGGCCCGCTTGCTACTCAAACCAGTTATGCCATCAGCCGCTACGGCCCCTCGCATAACCCGGTTACCAGCGTGCTGGAAGGAATAAAAAATTATGTGGGCAGCAGCGCCACTGTGAATTATACCAAAGGCTGCGACATTATCGACGCCACATGGCCCGAAAGTGAGATCATTGAGACGCCCCTGACCGCGCAGGAACAGGCATCGATCGACTCGGCCGTGGCTTTAGCCAAAAATGCGGATGTGATCATTGCAACCGTAGGTGAAGGCGTCGACCAGGTGGGCGAAAGCCTGTCGCGCAGCGGATTAAACTTGCCGGGCAGGCAGCTCAAGCTGATACAGGCTTTGCAGGCAACGGGTAAACCGGTGGTGATGGTGATGATCAACGGGCAGCCCTTAACCGTTAACTGGGAAAACAAATATGTCCCGGCCATCCTGGAAGCCTGGTTCCCGGGGCCGGAAAGCGGGAGGGTAATTGCCGAAACGCTTTTTGGCGACAATAACCCTGGCGGAAAGCTATCCATCACCTTCCCGAAAACCGTGGGACAAATCGAATTTAATTTTCCTTTCAAGCCCGGCTCACAGGCGCCCCAGGGCGGTAAAAACGGATGGGGCAAAACCAGCGTAAACGGCGCGCTTTATCCTTTCGGGTATGGCTTAAGTTATACTACGTTTGAATGCAGCAACCTGCAGGTATCGCCCGAAAAGGAACACCAGCAGGGCGATGTGGAAGTAACGGTGGACGTTGCCAATACCGGGCAGCGCGCAGGGGACGGCGTGGTTGAACTGTACCTGAAGCAGGAATTCAGTGATGTGACTACTTATGAGTACGACCTGCGGGGATTTGAACGTGTTCCGCTTGTACCCGGCGAGAAGAAGACTGTTCATTTCACCCTTCACCCCGACGACCTGGCTATCCTCGATAAAAACATGAACTGGACCGTGGAGCCGGGAAAGTTCCAGGTGATGATCGGGGCGTCCTCGGACGATATTAAGTTGACGAAGGAGTTTGAGGTGGAGAAGTAGAGGTGGGAATGGTGAATGATTTTGAATACGGAAGTCGGTCCCGATAGTTATTCTACCGCGTGGACGCAGGTAAGACCATCTTGCAAATCAATGCCTCGTAGAGGCAACCCGTTTGTAGAAATAAACAAAAAAGAATATTGCCCCGCCAGCTGGCGGGCTACCCAATTCACCAAGCGCAGATCAATCATCACGCATCCCTGCGATACTTGACCGCACTTCAAGACTTTGGCTGCAAGTTATCCAAAAATCTATTAAATTTACCTCCATCTTAAACCAGCAGGATTGATGATACTACTAAAAGCGGATTTTTTCAGGGTAAAAAAATTAATCTATTTGCCATTTGTAATTCTTTTGATGGGCTATACACGCAGCTATGCACAGGAGCAGCCGGATACTGCAATTGAACATTTTGTCGTTTACCGGACGGCTGATTATAAGCCTTTCCCGGTTTCAGGTAGGGTAATTGGCGTAAACCTCGAAAGCATAAAAGGCGGCCAGGTAATTAATATTTGTTCGGCGGATACGGGCCGAACGGACGATAATGGTTTCTTTCACTTAAGCGCCGCTGCAGGTGATACCCTTGCTTTTGTGAGCCCAAAATACTCGGCAACCATCGTCGGCGTAAGGTCGCAAAAAGATAAGTTTAACGTGATTTTGATCAAACGGAAAACGGCTTCGCTCCCACTCGGGTACGCTGAATCGGATTATAATAAAGCAGCTAAGGAAGACAACAACCTGCTTAAAATTCTTGAAAAAGATGCAAAGGCGGAAGGGAAGTGGAATTATTGAATGTATAGAATGTTTACGCCGCTTGGTGGTGTGAAAAACATATATATAAACGGTGGAAAAACACCGGATTTTGAAATGTAAGTTTGGCAAATTATCATCCTTAAATGGAAATAAAAAACAAAAACGGAAAGGGTTCGCATTTGAAGAACATGATCATCAAATGCCTTTATTTTGATAAGGCGATGTCGTGTGCGGAATTGAGCGAGCTTTTTGATAAAAGTATCCCGTCCATCGCTAAGGCGGTAAATGAACTGATTGAGGAAGGTTTTGTGATCGAGCAGGGGTACGCCCCTTCCAGTGGGGGCCGCAGGCCGCTGATGTATGCCATCAACGCAAGCGCCATGTATATCCTGGCGATCGCCATGGATCAGCTCGCTACCCGTATCCAATTGGTCGACCTGCAAAACCACCCGGTGGCAGATATGGAAATGTTTGAGCTGAAACTGCTGCATAACGACCAGGCGCTCGACCAGCTTGTCGATAAGATCAATGCCTACCTGGCCGAATCGGGCATTCCAAAAGACAAGATAGCCGGGATAGGTATTGGCATGCCGGGGTTTGTGAACCCGATAAGGGGAGTAAACTATACCTATCTTGATTCCGGTGATAAAACACTGGCCCAGTACATCGCTGACGAGACAGGCCTGCCGACCTACATCGATAACGACTCGAGCCTGATTGCACTGGCTGAGCAAAAATTCGGGATAGCCAAATCCCAGAAGGAAGTGATGGTGATCAACCTGGGCTGGGGTATCGGTTTGGGGATGATCGTAAACGGCGAGATATTCAGGGGGCGCAACGGCTTTGCCGGGGAATTCAGCCATATCCCGCTTTCGGAAGACGGGGCCATGTGCACTTGCGGCAAACGTGGCTGCCTGGAAGCGGAAGCCTCCATGCTGGTGGTATCCAAACAGGCTATCGAGGGCATACAAAAGGGTCGTGTTACCAGCTTGAAGCAAATTGATGAGGCGCATTCCAAACAAATGGGCGATGCCATCATGGAAGCCGCCAATAACGGCGACCAGTTTGCCATTGAACTTTTTGCCGATGCCGGGCACAAGATAGGCAAAGCACTGGCCATCCTGATCCATATCATGAACCCGCAGGCTATCGTACTGAGCGGACGGGGCGCAAAGGTTGGTAAAATATTGCTGGCGCCCATTCAGCAGTCGCTGCACAAGTATTGTATTCCTCGGCTTGCAAGAGGGACGGTGCTGCTCATCTCGGAGCTGGGATTTGATGCAGAATTAGTTGGGGCTGCCGTGCTGGTGATGGAAAATTTTGACAAGGAAGTAAAGGGGCAGGCAGTTAATTCATAATACCCGACAAAATTTTTCTTACGGAAGTGTACCAGAAAGGAAAATGCCGACGGCCTCCCAAAAAGCCATATGCAGATAAAAAGAATTCAAGCCGAAGAATACCAACTGGTCGCCTCGCTTTTTGATCAATACAGAGTTTTCTATGGCCAGCTATCAAATATTTCATTGGCCGAAGAATTCATCCGGGAGCGGCTGGAACATAACGAATCGGTGATATATGCCGCGATTGCAGAGGATGGCGTGCCTGCTGGTTTCACGCAGCTATATCCCCTGATCTCATCGGTAGAAGCGTTCAGAAACTGGCTGCTCAATGACCTTTACGTGGCTTCGGCCTATCGGAAACAGGGCATCGGCGAAGCGCTGATCCGCGCGGCAATGGAATTTGCGGCATCAAAAGGCGCCTCGTTTATACAGTTGGAAACAGCTGTCGACAATTACAATGCCCGGCATCTTTACGAAAATATTGGATTTAACTTGCATGAAACCGGTGCTTCATTCTTAACCTACCGCTTTCAGCTTAATTGACACCAGCTTGATAAACTGCACATGCAAAAGCCAGATGGATTAATTTTCGATATGGACGGAACCCTTTGGGATGCCGTAGCTACCTATGCCCAATCCTGGAACGATGTCTTCGGCGAATTAGGTATTGACCTCACCGTAAAACGGAACGATCTTGCGAAAATGGTTGGGTGGGAAGGCAGAAAAGTGATCAGCATTATAATGCCTGATTTTGACGACGAAAAACGAAAAGAGATCTATGGCCTCGTGAACGAAAAACGTAAAGTTTTAATCCCGCAAACGGGAGGTGTTTTATACGATGGTGTAAAAGAAGGCTTAAAACAGCTCGCTGAAAAGTACGACCTCTTCATATTGAGCAATTGTGCCAAAGGTATCATTCGCCTGTTTATTGATTGGGCGGGCATTGATGAGCATATTAAGGACGAACTGGCCCACGGAGTAAATTTTATGCCTAAAAGCCACAATATCAAACTACTCGCAGATACCCACGGGTTAAAAAACCCTGTGTATATAGGCGACACCGCCGGCGACGGCGAACAAAGCAGACTGGCGCGCGTGCCGTTTGTTTTTGTGAGCTATGGCTTTGGTGAAACGGACGATTACGATCTGAAATTTGACGATTTTCCGTCTTTAACCCAGTACTTCCTGGAATTGTGATTGGTTAAAGCCATCCTCTTGAGCTTTTCGTCTCTTCCATATAACTAAAGTCTAAAAGTTTTACCCGGCAGAGTCTTAATAGTGTGTAAATCTATTTTTTCTCTGTGTTCTCTGTGCTTTCTCTGCGCTCTCTGTGGTTAAAATGCACTTCTGAGAGTTATCCGCCAGCTGGCGGACATAAAGCCTTTTATTTCAGACTTCTGTATAACTAAAGTTATTTTTAACGAAATCTTCCGGATTACAGAACCCTCAGCCGCAGCATCTTCCGGACTTCCGGACTTTCGGACTCCGGACTAATCCGATTCACAATTCCAAACATTAAAATAACCTGCTGACATAGGGCTGTCATCGGCGCATTGTTCCTTTGATCATAAATCAAAACAATAAAAGCCATGAACATCATCCCTTTATTATTAAAAGAAATGCATGAGGAAGCAGAAACCACCCGCAAAATGCTGAGCCGCGTGCCAAATGACAAATACGATTGGGCGCCTCATCCAAAAAGCATGACGGTAAGACGCTTGTCGACCCACATTGCCGAGTTACCCGGATGGGTGGCCATGGCGCTCACCACATCCGAACTCGATTTTGCCAAAATGGATTATAAGCCGACTGAAATTAATGATACAACCGCCTTGCTGAATGTATTTGAGAGATCATATGCCGAAGGGTATTCCCGGCTTGAAAAAGCAAGTGAGCCTGATTTGTTACCCGACTGGACTTTGCGAAATGGCGAAAAGATATACAGCGTAAGGACAAAATACGAGGTGATCCGGATGTCCTTTTGCCAGATTGTTCACCACCGCGCGCAGCTGGGGGTTTTCCTGCGCCTGCTGGATATTCCAATCCCGGGCAGCTATGGGCCAAGCGCTGATGAAGATTTTATGTAGTAATTCGAATCAAGAGTCAAGTCCGAAGGGCTCTTTGGAGCCTAAGACTCTATTTTTTTCTATAAGCAGGGAACCCCTTTGGGGATTTTAAGTCGGAAAATTTTCAGGGAACCATTTAGGGTGCCACACATAACAGCCACCCCCGTTAGGGGTATCCTGTTTATAGAAAAGATCAACAAATACTTTGGGCTCCGTAGGTGCCTCCTGTTTGCCGATTTGCTCACCGACTTCCCACGCCCGAAAAACATAGACTATGGAGATACAAGAACCAGCACAAGCAGGTAAATTCCTGCAACTTTGCAGCTAAACAAAGGCCAAACGGTCCAATTCTGCTCATTTAGGCAATTTGTCCATCTCGCCTGCATTTTCTTGGTTCTTGACCCTTGATCTTCCCCTTTTTATCCCAACCCTTTATCCTGCCACTGCTACTGCTACTGCAACTTTCTCCCTCGCTCTTGATTCTTGGCTCTTGATCTTTCCCCTTTTATCCCAACCCTTTATCCTGCCACTGCTACTGCCACTGCAACTTTCTCCCTCGCTCTTGGTTCTTGGCTCTTGATCTTTCCCCTTTTATCCCAACCCTTTATCCTGCCACTGCTACTGCCACTGCAACTTTCTCCCTCGCTCTTGATTCTTTCTCTTGATTCTTGGTTCTTGGCTCTTGGTTCTTGATTCGCGTTCACCTCGCCAGCGGCAACGTAAAATAAAAGGTCGACCCTACATTTTCCTCGCTCTCAAGCCCTATCGTCCCCCTGTGCCGCTGAATGATCTCGCTCGAAAGATACAGACCGATACCGAAACCCGATATATTTTTCATCTTGTCGCTTTCAACCCGGTAAAAGCGTTGGAACAGTTTCTCCTGGTCTTTATACCGTATGCCGATCCCCTCGTCCTTAACCGAAACCCTAACATCGCCAGGTTGCTTTTCGCAGGTTACGGTCACCATTCCCTCTTTATCCGAATATTTGATGGCGTTGCTTAAAAAATTACCGATCACCTGCCTTATTTTCTCCCTGTCCGCGTTCACGATTATGCTCCCGCCTGTGTTCAAAATAATGCGGCGATACGGGCTGGCGACTTGTGCATCGGCGATCACATCTTCCGCCAATGTGCTCATATCAAACTGCTGCATCTTAAGTTTTAGTTTGCCGGGTTCAAGTTTTGAAAGGTCCAGGAACCCGTGGATCAGGTCCGTCATACGGTTTACCTGCTGGTTGGCCTTTAAAAGAGCATTAGTTACAAAAGCATCGTTTGACGACGCCAGCTTCCTGGATAACAATTGAATATACGCCTTCAGCGAGGTGAGCGGCGTCTTCAACTCGTGGCTGGCCATCGCGATGAAATCGTTTTTCCTTATTTCGTCGCGCCTGGTTTCCGTTATATCTATAATGGTCCCCAGCATGCTAAGCGGGTTATTCTTTTCATCAAAGATCATCACTCCCTGCACCTTTATCCAGTGCAGCGAATCATCGGGCCAGTATATCCTTACTTCATAAAGATATTTACCCGTTAGCGTTGATTCGTGGAACGCTTTTAAAACAATGTTCTGCATATCATCAGGATGTACCTGTGAACGAACCTGCGCTAATGAAACGGACTGATCAGGACTATAGCCGAAAATCTCAGCAAGCCTTGGTGAATATTTAAAGCCCTGCCCCTGCAGGTCAAGCTCCCAGGTGCCGAATGCCGCAGCTTCGGCCGCAAGCCGCAGTTTGTTCTCGCTTTCGATCGCCGCTTCTTTCGCATTCACTTCCCCGGTGATCTCCACAACGGTATTCAGAATATAAGCTATCTTATTATCCGAACCCATGATCGGTGTATTGACGCACGACCAATAGCAAATCTTCGAACTATTGGATTTTAAGTCCAGTACGTCGTACCGGTAAGTGGGAACAACTATGGTGTCGCCGGTATCTATCACACGGGTAAAAACGAAACGGGCGGCTGTCTCATCACCTTCACTGCCGTCATCGGGGAACACCTCAAAAAAACCTTTGCCAACAATGCGTTCCCGGGCGCTTGATGTGATCTGCAAATACGTATCACTAACGGCTACGATCGTAAATTTTGGGGAGTCAGCCTTTACCAGCAACGAGCCTGGTGATTTTTCAAAAATGGTTTGAAAAATATTGTCGGGTAAAACAGCAGGGATATCGGCACTCATGGTATGGGTAGAATCGCGCTCAAATTAAATATATTGAATTTACTTTTTTAATATCAGCCAAAAAAATAATATTTGGTGGCCACCGCTTTCATTTTAGTATAAAACTTTAACGTAGCAAGCTTGTTTGGTGTTAGCTTAATAATAACTTTACCGAACAGTCATCCAAACTAAAACTTTAAAAAAAACAAACAACGCATGGACAGTAAAACCGAGCTTGCAGCAAAAATAAAGGGGTTTTGGCGCGTCTTGGGACCCGGATTGGTGACCGGCGCCGCTGATGATGATCCATCGGGCATAGCCACTTATTCGCAAACCGGCGCACAGTTCGGGTACGGGCAGTTATGGACCGCGCTTTTTATGCTCCCCCTGATGATTGCCGTGCAGGAGGCTTGCGCCAGGATTGGTTTGGCATCGGGTAAAGGCATCACGACTGTCGTTAAGGAACATTACAACAAATGGGTATTGTATTCCGTAGTGGGCCTTGTGGTTATCGCCAATACCATTAACATCGGCGCCGACCTGGGGGCTATGGCCGCAGCGGCTCAACTGCTTGTGCCGGCCTCGTTTATTTTGCTCACCCTGCTGTTTACATCCATTATACTGGTGCTCGAAATTTTTCTGAATTATAAGTCCTATGCAAAAGTATTGAAGTGGCTGGCTGTCACATTGATGGCTTATCCCATTACCCTGTTTATCGTTCACCAGCCCTGGGGCACCATACTTAAGGCTACCGTAGTGCCTCATTTTGAATTCTCGTTTGCCTTTTTTTTCATCATAACAGGGGTTTTAGGCACCACTATTTCTCCCTATATGTTTTTTTGGGAAGCGTCGCAGGAGGTTGAGGAACTGGACGAAAAACATTTATTAACGCAAGATAAGCCTTTAATAAGCTGGATGAGCATCCATAAAATGCGTTTGGATAACGCATTTGGTATGATATTTTCGGAGTTTGCCACCTGGAGCATTATTGTTGTTGCCGCAACCGTTTTACATGGCAGCGGCGTTAAAAATATTAATACGGCTGCCGATGCCGCTAAAGCCCTCGAGCCGCTCGTACATAGTTTTCCGAACGCCGGGTTCCTGGCAAAGCTTATATTTTCTTTTGGCATTATTTGCCTTGGATTACTGGCCATCCCGGTACTTTCAGGTTCAGCAGCTTATTCCGTCGCCGAATCCTTAAACTGGAAAGCGAGTTTAAATTTAAAGCTCAAAAAAGCGCCCGGCTTTTATATTATCATCATTGCAGCAACAGCTATCGGACTGCTGCTCAATTTTATAGGCGTTAACCCGGTAAAAGCGTTAGTTTACTCCGCAGTTTTGAATGGAGTCGCAGCAGTGCCGCTGATATTTCTAATCCTTAAAATTTCCGCCGACCAAAAAATAATGGGCGAGTTTAAAAGCATGTGGCTGTCAAAAACTATATTATGGGTCACGTTCATCGCAATGGGGGCCGCGGCAGTTGCCATGTTCTTTACCATCGGAAAGTAGTTGTTGTTCCATCGGCACTGATCTTTTAAGAGATAAAAATTTCTGTTGTTTTTAATGAACCTTCGTTAATAATATTGTTACGCATCGTTGTTTTTGTATAATTGTAGCTTTGTAATTATCGCTTCAAACTCGTACACCATGAAAAAACACCTACTTACGCTTTGCTTTTTATGCATTTCAATAGCAGCCTTTTCGCAAACGACTGCCACTAAAAACGCCGCACCCAAAGACACTTTATGGAAAATACACGGCCAAAACACGCTTTTGATCAGCCAAAGTTCATTCTCAAACTGGGCAGCCGGCGGGGCCAATGCAGCTTCTATAAATGTTGTCCTGGATTATGATTTCGATTATAAAAAAGGAAACTGGAGTTGGGATAATAAAGCAATATTGGCTTATGGTTTAAGCGACCAGGCGGGGTTGGGATGGCGCAAAAACGATGACCGGATAATTTTAAACAGCCTGCTTGGTTACAAAGCCGCACAATACTGGCTATATACTTTTTATGCTAATTTTCAAACGCAGTTTACAAACGGGTACTCCTACGATGCCTCAAATAACCGCACTTTAGTGTCTGCGCCCTTCGCTCCTGCCTATTTAACTTTCGGGCCTGGTTTTGCCTATAAGCAGTCGGACAATTTCAGGATAAATTTCTCGCCCCTGGCCTCGCGCATAACCTTTGTTCAAAATGATTCGCTTTCATCAATCGGCGCGTTCGGGGTAACACCCGGCAGCCATACGCTGTTTGAATTTGGCGCTTCGCTCGATGCTTACTATAAATTTAACATTGCGAAAAACATCTCCTTCGAAAACAGTTTAAAGCTGTTTTCAAACTACCTTGCCCAGCCACAGAATATTTATGCTGATTATTCAGGCAACATTTATATGAAAGTGAATAAGATCGTAACCGTAAACTTTGGCGTTGAACTGATATCCGACCCCTTGGCTACCACCTATCATGAAGCCCTGCAGGTGAGGCAGATCTTTGGCGCGGGGGTGACGTATAAATTTTAATAGAATTTGATGTTTTTTTGATTAACTTTATCAAAACCTTTTTTCTTCCGATCCGATCATATTTAACCGGGATGAATTTATTTTCCCTTTGGTTAATTTCCACACCTATTTGCTCTTACGCGTCAGTTATTTGCTTTACTAAAACTTAATAAACTGATAATCTTTCGCTTGTAACATTTTCAATATTCTTTGTAATCGCTAAAAACAATTTATTTGGATTTGCATTATTAGATTTTGATTTTATTTTTCTGCCATCCTGGTAGTTGGAAATTAAAACGGGAGGCAAACAGACTAAAGTTTATATATGCTTAATTTACTTTCTTACAAATGGCCAAGGAGATAAAAAAGGGTAAACAGGATATTGCCCGGCTTCCGAAAACATTAACAGGCATTCCCGGCCTTGACGACATTACAGGCGGCGGCCTCCCTACGGGCCGGCCGACACTCATATGTGGTGAAGCGGGTTGCGGAAAAACGTTGCTCGCCATACAGTTTATTGTGAAAGGCGCGCTAAACTATGATGAGCCCGGCGTTTTCGTGGCGTTTGAAGAAAAAGCCGACGAACTGGCGATGAATGTTGCCTCGCTGGGCTTTGATCTTGATCAACTGCAAAAGGATAAGCTGCTAAAGCTCGATTATGTTCATATCGACCGCACTGAAATAGAAGAAACCGGCGAGTATGACCTGGAAGGCTTGTTTATCCGGATAGGTTACGCGATAGACAGCATTGGTGCAAAACGGGTAGTGCTGGATACCATAGAGAACCTTTTTGGAGGCCTCTCCAATCAATCTATCCTGCGGGCGGAGCTGCGAAGGCTTTTCCAATGGCTCAAAACCAAAGGTGTTACGGCCGTTATTACAGGTGAGCGGGGTGATGGAAACTCCCTGACCAGGCAGGGTTTGGAAGAATATGTTTCGGATTGCGTTATACTGCTCGACCACCGGGTTATCAACCAGATTTCGACCCGCCGTCTGCGGATCATCAAATACCGCGGTTCTATCCATGGCACAAACGAATATCCATTCATGATAGATGAAGACGGTATTTCGGTACTGCCGGTTACAGCCCTAAAGCTGAATAAGGAAGCATCGGCTGAAAGAATATCCTCGGGAATCCCGGCACTCGATAAAATGCTGGGCGATAAGGGCTTTTATAAGGGCAACAGCATCCTTGTTTCGGGGACTGCCGGCACCGGTAAAACAAGCGTGGCCGCAAGCTTTGCCAACCACGCCTGCAGCGAAAAGAAACGCTGCCTTTATTTTGCTTTCGAAGAATCCCCAAAGCAAATCGTCCGCAACATGCGTTCGATCTCGCTTAACCTGCAGCAATGGGTTGATAAGGGGCTTTTGCAATTTCATGCATCAAGGCCGACTTTATATGGCCTGGAACAGCACCTCGTGTCCATGCATAAAATGATTAAGGAGTTTAAGCCCGACGTGGTAATTTTTGACCCGATCACCAACCTCATTTCTGTCGGTTCGGTCAGCGACGTAAAGTCGATGCTAACCCGGCTGATCGACTTCCTGCTGGATGAGCAAATAACCGTAATGTTCACTGCGCTTTCATTAAATACGGTCATCAATGAGCAGACCGATGAAGGCGTATCGTCATTGGTTGATACCTGGGTAATGGTGCGTTATATTGAATATAACGGAGAACGTAACCGGGGTGTTTATATCATGAAATCGCGGGGGATGCAGCATTCAAACCAGGTGCGCGAATTTGTGATAAGCGACAGGGGGATTGACCTCGTTGACGTGTATTTGGGTCCGAATGGTGTTTTAATAGGCTCGGCAAGGGAGGCGCAGATGTTGCAGGAATTGACAGACAGGGTGCTGCATAAAAACACGGTCAATATGAAAGACCGCGAGCTCGACCGCAAACGGAAAATGCTGGAATCGAAAATTGCCAGCCTGCGCACCGAATTTGAAACCACCGAAGAAGAGTTAAACCGAATAAATATAGAAGAAGAACTGGTAAAAAAAGTAACAGACGAAAACCGGGTTGAACTGGTAAAACGCCGGAAAGGCGAACAATAAAAAGATAGAAGAACAATGGACATTAAGGAAGAAAAGTATCAGTTAAGATTATACGTTGCCGGCAAAACTGCGAAGTCGGTCACAGCATTAGCAAATCTTAAAAGATATTGTGAAGAACATTTAAAAGGCGAATATGTTATTGAGATAATCGATCTGCTGGAGAAGCCCCAGCTGGCAGAAGGCGACCAAATTTTTGCTATTCCCACGCTGGTACGTAAAGTGCCGGAACCCATACGTAAAATTATAGGAGATCTTTCCAACGAGGAAAAGGTATTGGTAGGGTTGGACATACGCCCGGTAAACAAACTTTAATAAATGAAGGAGCTAACAGCTGCGCCATCGTATAATGACGATTTAGAGGATGACCGATACCGTCTCCGGCTATACGTCACCGGTGCTACTCCGAATTCGGCACGCGCAATTGTTAACCTGAAGGATTTTTGCGAAACGCACCTGAAAGACAATTATGAGCTGGAAATAATTGATGTTTATCAGCAGCCGCTAATAGCGCAGGCCGACCAGGTGATCGCTATCCCGATGTTGATTAAGTTGTCGCCCATGCCTTTGCGAAGGCTCATCGGCGATATGTCCGACAAGGATAAGATCTTCAGAGGGTTAAGTTTAACTGCCGGATGACAGCACAGAGCAGTGAATACTATGGAGCACGATACACTAACATATGATGAATTACTAAGCTTAAACAGGGAGCTTAAACAGCAACTGGAGGAAGCGACTGACGCCATTGAGGCTATACGCACCGGGCAGGTGGATGCCCTCGTGGTAAATAATGGCAGCGGCCATGAGCTGTATACATTAAAAACTGCCGATCAAACCTACAGGGTATTTATAGAGAAAATGAACGAAGGTGCGGTAACCATTAACCGCGAAGGGCTGGTATTGTATAGCAACACCAAGTTCGCCGCAATGGTTAAAATGCCGCTCGAAAAGGTTATCGGGCTTACCTTCAGAACCTTTGTACACCCATCGGCATTTGAAAAATTTGAGCGCCTGGTGAACAAAGCCTGGGAGGAAGACTGTAAGGAAGAGATAGAATTAATTACTGCTAACGGTGAAGCGATTTACTGCCTGCTGTCATGCAATACGCTGGAGCTTGACGAGGGGCCGGCCCTAAGCCTCATTCTAACCGACCTGACCTTATTAAAGGAAACCGAAAACCAATTGCGGATCAAAAACCTGGAATTAGCTGCCGCACACGCGGACACTGAAAAACTAAATAACGAGCTGGAAGACGCCGTCAAAGAACGTACTAAGGAACTTTACCTGAGCAGGGAGCATTTTAAGTACCTGGCAAACAATATACCCCAAATGAGCTGGACAAACCTTCCCGATGGCAAAGTGGACTACTACAGCCCGCAGTGGGGTGACTACACCGGGCTAAGCTTTGATGAAACAACCGGGCTTGACTGGCCCGATACCCTACATCCCGACGATGTTGCGACGACCTCGGCAAAATTTATAAACAGCCTGAAAACAGGAGAAATTTTTGAAGTGGAGAACAGGTATAAGCGAGCTGACGGGGTATACCGCTGGCATTTAAACAGGGCCGTTCCGCTGCACAATGAAAACGATGAAATAGTTTTTTGGGTGGGAACTGCTACCGATATTGAAGAACAGAGACAACAACTCGAAAAAAAGGATGAGTTTATCGGTATCGCGAGCCACGAGCTTAAAACACCTTTAACCAGCCTCAAGGGTTATCTCCAGCTCATCTCCTCATATAAAAACAAAGACATCGGCCCGAGCGTGAAGCCTTATATCGACAAAGCTAACATGGCTTTGAACAAGTTGCAAAGGCTTATCAACGACCTGCTCGACGTAAGTAAAATACAGGCGGGCAAGCTGGAATATGCATTCAGCGAAGTGGATGTATCAGAACTGATAAAAACTTGTGTAGAAAATGCCGGTCATGTTAACCCCTCGTACAATTTTATCGTACAGGATGGCCACCATCTTTTTATAAATGGAAACGCCGAACGGCTGGAGCAGGTGATGATGAACTTTATTAATAACTCCGTTAAATATTCGCCCGAAAGTAAAAAGATCATTATTAAATCATCGGTGCATGACGAAAAGGTCAGGATATCCGTCACTGATTTTGGGATCGGCTTATCCGAAGATCAAAAGGAACGCATCTTTGAGCGTTTCTATCGGGTCGAGGATAAAAAGTATATGACCAGTGGTTTGGGCATGGGGCTATACATATCTGCCGAGATCATTCGCAACCACAACGGCCTTATCGGCGTTGAAAGCGATTTGGGCAAAGGGGCAACCTTTTATTTTGAATTGCCTTTGATGCCTGTAAGCGAGTAAAATCGTGGCATTACGCTAAAGAAATATTCTATCCCCCCCCCTTAAACTTTTCAGCTTCTGGCATTCACATAAACTGGTTTTCGTTTCATTTTAGCGATAATAAGCTCGGCCACAATAATATTTGGTACCCAGCATAACCACGACGTGGCGCGAAAAGAATCAAGTACGTCGTTAGGAAGGATAAAGCCTATAAATAAAGGCGTCCATATTCGAAAGGTGACTGCGGCAAAGGTGAGGGCATAATTACGGATCATCCATTTTTGATGTTCAGTAATGTCGAGACGACGGATGCTCGTATAGGCTTTGATGATGGTAAACAGCCAAAGCAGCACAAGCGCTCCAAAACCCATTGCCGTGATTATTCCGCCTGTGGCAAAAAAAGCGATGTACAAACCAGCGCAGCTGCTCAATAATACCGATATCACATAAATTTTCCCCACAATGCGATGTGCGTTTAGGTAGCGGTTACGCAGTCTTTGGCTAAACTGCGTCCAGCCGGTTAGTAGGGCAATGCCACCGAAGGTAATATGCACGTAAAATATTGTCATCCAAATCGTACTGTTTACCAATTCTGCCGGCTTGCTATGTAATAATCCTTTGTCATGATTATGAATATCAACCAGGTAAAATACGAAAGGATAAAGGCCGACCGCTATCGCAAAAAATGCAAACGATATCCAGGGCAGGTTTTTGATTTTCATCTTCTGTATAACTAATGTCTAAAGTATAACCGCGAACAGTGTAGAGGCCGCGGTCTCTTAATAGTTCGTGCATGTTTCCTCTGTGTTCTCTGTGCATTCTCCGCGACCTCCGTGGTTAAAATGCACTTCCAGGAATTATTTTAGCCGAAACATAAAGCCCTTTATTTTGGACTTCTATATAAGTTAATTCCGGGAATCAAGGACATGAAGCCTGTCTGACTACCCGTTCGCATGTTTGGTTACACCTGCATTATCCAAACTTTAATTAAATATCCAGTCGTCACCGAAAACTGCCCGTTCGTCCAAATAGTTTCTCTATAACTTACAGGTGAGGTTGCACCACAACTGGTGGAACGTCGAGTCCTTGTTGCCACGCTATCCATCAACGGAGCGAACACATCGTAAACCTTGTTAAACGCTCCAATCGTCACCAAAATCGGTCCATTCGTCAAAATAGTTTCCCTAAAACCTGCAGCGGTGGTTCCTTTACAAAAAAATCAACGACTCATGGAAACCACACAACGTCAAACCTACCTCGACTGGCTCCGAATCTTCTCCATCATCGGCGTATTGTTCTTTCATTCGGCAATGCCCTATGTCGCCGAAAATTGGTGGCATATCAAAAACCACGAAACCAGCAATCTGCTGATGGAATCAAACTTCTTTCTGCATTTGTTTCGCATGCCCCTGCTGTTCTTTATTTCGGGCACGGTGAGCTACTATATGATGCAAAATCGAAGCAGCCTTGGCTTTATCGGGCTCCGGTTCCGCAGGCTGTTCATACCACTGGTAGTAGGCATGCTTATCATCGTTCCGCCGCAGATCTATATGGAGCGCCTGAACAACGGCTACACCGGCGGCTATTGGGAATTTTATAAAACGGTGTTCAATTTTGTGCCTTATCCCAAAGGCAGCTTCAGCTGGCACCACCTATGGTTCATCGCCTATTTGTTGGTATACGATATCATTTTCGCGCCGGCGTTTGCATGGATGGCCTCGCCAAAAAGCAAAAGTTTTAAAGAAAAACTTTCGGTATTGGCACGGGGCAAACTGTTATACCTGCTGACCTTACCGGGTATTCTCTGGTACGCACTCGTGGCATCAAACAGCCCCGAAACAAACAACCTGGTGCAGGATATGCCGTATTTTGTTTACTGGCTGTTTTTTGTGCTGGTGGGATTTATCTGCATTGCACAACCAAAGCTGAGGGACAGTTTGGAACGCAACCGGCGTTTTGCCCTCACGATAGGATTTTTAGCCTTTATATTGTTAGACGTCCTGCGATGGAATAAGATAGAGCCTGGCTATGAGCGCTGGCCCTTTCACAGCCAGCTAATGACAACGTCATTTTCCCTGTTGCCGCCCATGGTAGCCTGGGGATGGGTGCTGGCCCTAATAGGTTATGGAAAAAAATACCTTAACCGCAAGCTTAAAGTATTGGGTTACCTTAACCAGGCGGTATATCCCTTTTATATCCTGCACCAAACCGTAATTGTGATACTGGCTTACTACATTGTACAAACACAGAATGAAAGCATCCTGTCAAAATACATTTACACCGTCGGCATGACCGTGTTTGTAACCGTGGGTATTTATCATCTGCTGGTGCAGCCTTTTCCAGTGATGCGCTTCCTGTTCGGAATGAAGCCGATGGACAGGGCAAAGCCTGCCGAAACGAAGAAAATAGAAAAGATAGATGATGTGGTGGTGCTTTCGGCCTGAATTTAATAATTTTAAAAAATGAATTTTTTTAGGAAATATATCTTTCCGCCGCTGTACGGTTTGATCATTTACTTTACGGTAAGGCTGCTGCATGATACGGAAATACGAATACCTTTCTGGGAACGCACCTGGCAGCAAAACTCGATCGAATTAGTGATGAGCATGTTGGTGGGTTATGTTGGGGTTTACATCTTCGAACGGCTGTTCAAATACTACGACAGGCATCGGACGTCTCAATTTAGCTATTGGAACATCGTCCGTGAATTGGCGATAATGGTTGGCGCTAACCTGGTACTGATGAACATCGTATTTACGCCCTGGGTGATCTTCATCAATGGGAAATTGTATATGGACGACCTGGCCGACATCTGTACGATCCCTGCGCTTTATGCTGTTGTTTATTATGGTATAGCACGTGCGCGAAAGTATATGGTTGCTTATGTAGATAACCGCATCCTCCTCGAAAAGGTCACCAACGATCAATTGCAAACGGAGTTGAAATTTTTAAAATCGCAATACCATCCTCATTTCCTGTTCAATGCGCTCAACACGATTTATTTCCAGATGGATGAGGATGTGGCCGGGGCAAAACAAAGCATCGAAAAATTTTCGGAATTGCTGCGCTACCAATTGTACGACCAGCAGCAAAAAGTTACGGTGATCAATGAAATGGAGTACCTGCAAACCTTCATCGACCTGCAGAAGATGCGCACCAGCGAAAAATTGAAATTGACGGTCGACCTCGATAAAAAGTTAAACGGCCAACTGGTTTACCCTTTGTTATTTTTACCGCTGGTGGAAAATGCATTCAAATTTATAGGTGGGGATTACCAATTGAAAATTCAAGCCGGTGTTGATGCCGGACAGATCGTATTTACGGTTGCAAATTCGACACCTGACTTTGAGCCGACAGGGTCAAAAAATGGCGGCATCGGTATCGAAAATTTAAAACGCCGCCTCGATTTGCTGTACCCGGGCAAGCATTCGTTTGTGGCGCAAAAGGCCGGCAATTTGTTCACCGCCGAACTAAAGATCCAGTATGAATAAGATCAGTTGCATTATCACCGACGATGAGCCCTTTGCCCGGAAAGGCCTTGAAGGATACGTCGCTAAAACCGGGTTTTTAGATTTGAAAGGCTCCTGTGAGGACGCGCTGCAACTCGGCGACCTGCTGCAACGTCAACCAGTAGATCTGCTTTTTTTAGATATCCAGATGCCGCATCTTACCGGCGTTGAGTTTATCAGGGCGTTGCCGAGGCCTCCAAAAGTTATTTTCACCACCGCTTTTGAACAATATGCCTTGCAGGGCTTCGAGCTCGACGTGCTCGACTACCTGCTGAAACCGATATCGTACGACCGTTTTTTAAAAGCAGCCTGGAAAGCGCGCGATTATTTTGCACTGCGGGAAGAGAAAAAGGATAGCAGTACCCCCGCAGATACCTATATGTTTGCAAAAGCAAACGGCAAGCTCGAAAAGATCAGCTTTGACGAAATTCTATACCTCGAAGGAATGGAAAATTACATGGCTGTTTACCTCGAAAACAAAAAGCTAATCATCCATACCACCATTAAAGCCATGCTCGAAAAATTGCCGGCTGGCAGGTTTATTCAAACACATAAATCCTACATTGCCGCCATTGACAAAGTGCAGACCATTGAAGGGAATATTCTGCATATACTGAACCACCGTGTGCCGGTAAGCAAGAATTTAAGGGAAAATGTGTTGGATGTACTTGTTAAATAAGGTGGTGTACGTTTAGGTAGATCCTCCATATCTGAAGACGTTTATTTCCTTTCCATATAACTAAAGTTTAAAAGTTTAACACAGTCAAGGAGACGGTAAAGAGCGGGCAAGTTTCGAGATTCGGTGTGTCCTATTTTTAAACCCCGGGGGGGTTACCTGTTTATAGTAAAAACAAGGAATGAAATAGGCTCCGTAGGAGCCCCCTCACTCAAATACTGCCGAGACAGATGCCTCCGTGCTCTCTGCGCCTTCTTTTCGGTCTCCGTGGTTAAAATGAAATTTATTTGCTAACAGCTATTTTAGCCGAAACATACAGCCTTTATTTTACACTTCATATAACTAAAGTTGTCCGCCAGCTGTCGGACTTCAATCGCAGTTTCTTTCGGTCCCGATAGCTATCGGGATTCGGACTTTACTGCCTTCCGGACTTCTTCCTATCCATCACGGCCTGGTAAGACAAATTCAAAGCATCCTCCAACATTTCAGGGCGCACCGACGCCAATTCAACAAAGGTAGCGCCGCTTAAACCCCATTTGTTGGGTACAGGATAAAAAACCGACCGGTCGAATGAATGAAATACGGATTGATCGATGGGCGATAGTTTAACCATCATCCGGTTATGGTGTATCCAAAGGGTTGCAAAAATGCGATCGTTGGCCCTGAACGAAGGGATACCGAAATGATCCTTTTCTACCGTTCCGGGGAACGACAAGGCTAACTGGCGGGCGGCTTCTAATTCAACCATCTTATTTTCTTGTTGAAACAGCTATCTTAATTCCAAGCCCGATCAGAACCAGGCCCGTGATTTTTTCCTGTATCCGGACGGCTTTTGGATTTTTCTTGAAAAAATCTTTTGTCTTGCCAAATATACAGGCCACGATGATCAGCACCGTCGTCCCCTGCACCGCGAACCAAACGCCCAGGGTAAACAACTGAACTTTAACATACGGCGACGATACATCAACAAACTGCGGCAGGAACGATAAAAAAAAGATGGCCACCTTTGGGTTAAGCGCATTGGTGATTGCGCCTTGTTTAAACAATTTTAAGTAGTCTGTTTTCACGGGCACATCTTCCGCCAGCGCTGTTGGCGGCTTAGCCAGCAGCGAACGGATACCGATGTAAATTAAATAACCGGCCCCCGCGAATTTGATCACCTGGAACAGGTAGGCTGATTTTGAAATAATGATAGACAAGCCCAGCACTGCGGCAAGGATATGGACAAAACACCCCACAAAAACGCCCAGCGCGGAGACGATGCCACCTTTTACACCCTGCGATACACTCCTTGAGGCGACATAAAGCATGTCATTACCCGGCGTAAGATTTAAGAGTAACGATGCGATAAAAAACAAATACAGGTTTTGAAAATTGAACATTTTCCCGGATTTTAAACCCGAAAATACATTTTTTGTGCTATAAAAAATGTAGTCAAGCGTGGGTCAACCGAAAATCGGGATAAAATATCTTAAAAATAAATCTTCCTCTGTGGCCTCTGCGTCTTCTCTGTATCTCTGTGGTTAAATTTTGCGAAATATTTTCTTAAGAACACACTAATATTTTAACTTAATTTTGAAAACCAACATTTAAATCGAAAAATTTAATGTCATTAACCGAAAAAGGAAGCGTCGCCCTTACTATCAGCCAAACGGGTATCGCTACCATCAGCTTTTACCATCCTGCCCAGAATTCGCTGCCATCGCGCCTCCTGGATCAATTAGTTGAGAAAATTGACCTCGCCGGAAACGATCCGCAAACAAAGGCCATCCTCATGAAAAGCGAAGGCGACCGCACCTTTTGCGCTGGCGCCAGCTTTGACGAACTGCTTCAAATAAAAACCAAAGAACAAGGCGCCGCCTTTTTTGCGGGTTTTGCAAGGGTGATCAATGCCTGTCGCAAATCGCCTAAAATTATTATTGCACGGGTACAGGGCAAAGCGGTGGGCGGCGGCGTGGGCTTGGCGGCGGCGGCTGATTATTGCCTCGCTACCGAATTTGCTTCGATAAAATTAAGTGAGCTGGCAATTGGTATCGGGCCATTTGTTATATCGCCGGCCGTGATCCGGAAGATCGGTTTGCCGGCTTTTTCACAACTGACAATTCGTGCCAGCGATTTTCAAACCGCGCAATGGGCGAAGGAAAAAGGATTGTACAATGAGGTGTACAAAGATATTGCCGAAATGGATGTGGCTTTAGACGCCCTTGCTCAAAAGCTGGCCTCCTATCATCCCGAAGCGCTTAATGGCCTTAAACAAATTTTGTGGGAAGGAACGGCCGATTGGGACGAGCTTTTAAACCAGCGTGCAGCAGTTAGCGGCGAACTTGTATTGTCGGAATTTACCCAGCAGGCCCTACGGGCGTTCTTAACAGAAAAACGTTAATTTTGAATGGTTATTTTTTAATGATCTGCTTGCATATTATAGTTCTTTTTGTCATAAATTTATAATCGGCGATTTATCCTGGTGAGACGATGGAACCGTTCATTTACGATAAATATACGTGTGAATCCTGATTAAGATGTACAACCCGGAAAAGAGCAAAGCGGTTGCTATTATAAGCATACTTGCTATAATTTTGGGCGTGTCGGTAGTTCTTGGCTGGGTATTTAATTTGCCGGGCCTCGAAACCATCTTCCCCCAATACGATTCGATGAAATTTAATACCGCTTCGTGTTTTATTTTGTTGGGTACTGCCTTGCTTTTAACACAATTTGAAAGTAAAAACAACAACAAATTACTGATCCTTACATCATCAGCGCTGGCGGCCTTAATTGGTGGGCTCTCACTATCGCAGGATATTTTTCATTTTAATTTCGGGATTGACCAATTGTTTATAATCGACAAGAATGCAATAGCTGAAAAATATCCGTTCCCCGGGCGAATGGCCGCCAACGTATCACTTTGCTTTTTACTTTTTGGATTGTCGATGATTGGTTTTAACATCAGAAACCGCCCGATCAATATCCTGTCTCAATACTTGTTGCACCTCGTAACCGCAATTTCCGCTGTGGCGATAATTGGCTACTTATATGGTTTATCCTTATTCTATAAACTCACCTTTATAGGATCGATGGCCGTTCATACGGCTATCCTGTTTTTTTTCATGTCGATAATAGCAACCTTGTTGCACCCTTCACTTGGCATTACCAATTTATTTAGCGGTCAGCTTGTAGGTAATAAAATGGCAAGGAGGATATTTGTACTGTTGGTTTTAATGGTCGTTATTTTCGGATCATTAAGGGTGCAATCCGAACGGTATGGAATACTTTCAACAGAAACCGGCATTTCTCTTCTTGCGGTCTGTTTCTTGTTTGTGAGTTTGCTGATCATTTGGTACACTGCAAACTACCTGAACCGGATAGATTCACAACGATACGCAGCAGAAGAAGAGATCAGGGTGATGAATGAAGATCTCGAGGAAAGGGTGGAAGAACGTTCGTCCGAATTGCTCAACCTATTAGAAAAATACAAAGAAAGTGAATCAAAGTTCAGGGCCGCTTTTGAATACTCCCCTATTGGGATGGTGATGGTTTCGATAGAAGATGGGCGTTTCCTGCAAGTAAATAACCGCTTATGCGAAATTGTTGGATATTCTGAGCAGGAGCTTCTCTCCATGACGTTTTTAGATATAACCCATCCAGATGACCTGGGCGTACACGTTGATGTGCGGGATAGCGCGTTAAAAGGGGAAAAAGGATTCCACGTGATGGAAAAACGTTACTTATGCAAAAATGGATCGATCGTTTGGGTATCCGTCAATCTGGTTACCATAGTAGATAGCAGAGATACCCCGTTGTATTTTGTTGCCCAAATTGAAGATATTACCGAACGTAAAAAAGCGGAATATGCAAACGACCGGATTGTTGAAAACGAAGAAAGATTGCGCGCAATTTTCGACAATGTAGAAGGCGCTACCAGTCTTTTGGATACCAACATGCGGTTAATTGTTTTTAACAAGGTTTTTCGGGAAAAGCAGGCAATGCTGACCGGCAGGGAACCACGGGTTGGCGATGAACTTTACGGCCATTTACCACCCGACGAAAAGAAAAAACGCTATGAAATCGTCAACAGGGTATTAAATGGAAGCAAAGAGGTTTTTGAAGCCATGTATACCCGGGATGGGAAGAATTTATATTTCAGGATTTCATTTGCACCCGTTATTGTAGATGGCAAAGTTATTGCGATTTCATCCTATTCAATTGATCTTACAGCATCAAAAGAGGCGGACAATAAGATCCGCAAATCAGACGCGCGGTTTAGAGCAATTGTCGAAAGTGTGTTTGTGGGTATAAAATTAAATGATGCGGAAGGAAATATCATTTATCGCAGCCCCTCGATGCAGGCGATTAACGGATGGACCGATGACGAAATGAACCGCAACTATTTCAAATTGACCCACCCGGACGATTTAGAAATGATAAGAAAAGTACACGGGGAAGTGTTGTCAAACCCCGGCAAATCAATAAACGTTACCTACCGCATCCTCCATAAAAACGGGTATTATATCTGGATCGAATCCCTCGTTTGCAATAAACTTTCCGATCCTGATCTTGGCGCGGTAATTACAGTTACGCGCGACGTCACTGAACGTAAAATGGTAGAAGATCAGCTTAAAAAGAGCGAGGAAAAATACCACGAATTGATTGAGCATGCATCTGATGCCATATACCTGCTTGACTATAAAGGCAATTTTATTGAGGTAAACGAAAGCATGTGCAAAATGACCGGCTACACGGTGGGGGAATTAATGCAATTGAACATTGAGCAATTGATAGACCCCGAACAGTTGAAAACAGACCCTCTTACGCCTGCCGCGCATAATCCTAAACAGCCTGTTATACGTGAAAGGCGGTTTGTAAATAAAGATGGTAACGTATTTAATGTAGAAATAAATGTTAAGATGTTTCCCGAAGACAGGGTATTGGTAATAGCGCGTGATATTACTGAACGCAAAAGAGCCGAGGAGGTTATTTTTAGAGAAAAGACACTTTCGGAGACCATCATAAATAGTTTGCCCGAAGTATTTTATTTGCGAAACGACAAAGGTGAGTTTTTGCGCTGGAATAAAAATTTTGAAAAAATAACCGGCTACTCATCTGAAGAGATCAGAACACTGCAGTCAAGAAGTCAGTTAGCCGAAGAAGACCAGGGAAAGGTACAAGAAGCTGTTGAAAAGATGTTTAAACAAGGCCATGCAACAGTTGAAGCGAGGATTGTAACCAAATATGGCGTTAAAGTACCTTTTTTAATAACCATTACACCGCTCATATACGAAAACCAACAATGCGTGTTAGGGATAGCCGTTGATATAACATCGCGACTAAAAGCAGAAGACGAGTTGAGGTCATCCGAGCAGAAGTATAAGTTGCTTTTTGACAGTAATCCGCAGCCATTATCGATGATCGCGAAGGATGACCTTTCGATAATTGCCGTTAATGAAGCTTTTGCCAAACAATATGGCTATACAAAGGACGAATTCTTGAAGTTAAAGGCTACTGTATTAAGGCCAAAGGAGGATTTGGGCCAGCAATTGGAATTTTTCAAACAGGATATCAGCGGCTCGGCTGATCTGGGAGTTGTCCGGCATATCAGGAAAGATGGAACCGAAATATTTGTTCATATAATTGCCCATGATATTACTTTCGAAGGCCGGTCGGTAAGGCTTTCCCTGAACACAGATGTTACTGAGAAGCTAAAGGCAGAAGAAAAACTCCAGAAATCAGAGGCTAATCTAAAGGCTATAATGGATACTACCGATACGGCTTACGCACTACTGGATAAGAAACTTAAAATTATTGCTTACAACCAGATGGCCATTAAATTTGTAAATAGCCGTTACAACCATACTCCGGCCAATGGCGACCAACTTACTGATTTCCTGCCGGAAGATAGGTTTCCGCAATTTGTAAAGAACGCCGATGAGGTATTAAAAGGAAAGCATATCAACTATGAAATTAACTACCCCCAACCAGGTGGTTCCGAACTCTGGTACTATGTAAAGTTATTCCCGATCACTAACGACAAGCAGGAAATATTCGGTTTAATGATAGCAGTATCGGATATAACTGAAAGAAAAAATGCCGAAGAAAGCTTAAGAACTGCATATAACCTGATACAGGACCATATCAGCAGTATAAAAGATATGGCCTGGAAACAGTCGCACCTGATACGCAGCCCCGTGGCAAACTTAAAAGGCCTTGCTGCCCTTTTAGAAGATGACCCGGCTAACGTCGAACTCCTGCAGTATGTTAACATTGAACTTGAAAGATTAGATGCCGTGATCATTGGCATGGCCGAAGATGTTTCAGATCATGATCTGTGAAATTACCATGCCGAAACATAAAATATAGCGGTAAAATAGTCAGCGTGCCGGCGTAGAGGGATTAGCAAACAACATTTGCACTTTAAAATAAGCTGCACGAACGCTAAGAAATTTTATCGGAGGGTACCAAAAACCGGGACGAGCTGCTTAACCATCGTGCTGCCATCAGCGGTGAACCGGTGCTCTCGGATTTCACCCAAAATACGCTGAAAGAGTTTTTACAGGAAAAACGCTGACCGCCAACCCATGGTGCAGCTAAACGGGGAGCAGCCGGGAGTATTATTCCGGGATACTTATAAACATTTGCCTTTAATATCCGTTATATTGGGAACCTTAGGTATAACTAATCCGTTCAAGTACATCGCCGGTACATTATGAATTGATATAATTTTACACAATTAATTATTTATGTAACTGTTGGTTATTGTTAAAGTTTAAATAGCTTTACGATATGTTTTTGGGGGAGATTTTTTAAAATTCACTGATATCTATAAGATATGTTTTATTGGGTAATCGTTGTTGTAGCTCTGGCTGGTATCATCATTGTATTTTATGTCTTTAATTACTATGACAAGCTCAGAACAGTTGAGAAGAACCTGGAGAGGATAAAGACCAAATGGGGCCGGCCCGTAAATTCACGCCGCAATTTTAAAATGATAGCGGCTTACCTTAATGGTACCGACGATCCGGCAAAGCTATCCCCGGCCATCGGCGAAGATCTTGATCTGAACAATATTTTCAACTATATAGACCGGACCAACTCAAAGCCCGGCAAACAGGTTCTGTACAAAAAATTATTTACACCGGTTACCTCGTTTGAAGAACTGTTTAAATTCGACAAAAAGATCGAATCAGTAAACTTTCCGCGCCCCGACCTTGAACGGGTTGAGCTTGATATTGCAAATCTTAACAGCCCCGATGCCTATCATATTGCCGATCTGTTCCTGGAACGTCATGAGCTGTCGCTGCCGTCTTTGATGGCCTTATATGTCCGCATCTCATGGCTGGCAATAGTTGGCCTGGCAGTTTTATTGTTCATCGAACCGGCGATCATTCCCTTAGTGGTACTCGTTGCCCTGCTTATCGGCAATATTGTATTGCATTATACCACCCGTAATAAAATTTCGTCGTACACCCGGACGCTTCCGCAGCTCATCATCCTGCACAGTGTAGCCCGTAAATTATTAAAGAAAGTTAAGAGCGAACAGGACGAGGAGGTTAAACAAAGCATATCCAAACTTGGGGGGCTAAACCGTACTTTAAACCTTGTAAATTTTGAAAATAAATTTGCGGGGAACCCCGATAGTTTAAGCTATGCGATTTACCGCATCTTTAAAATGCTTTTCCTGCTCGATCCGCTGATGTTTATTACCTCGGTAAAACGGGTAAACAAGTACAGTGCAGATATTGAAGTACTGTATAAATACGTTGGCGAGATTGATATGCTGGTATCTATATTGTCGGTACGACAGGGGCTTCCATTCTACAGCAAGCCTGTATTTTATACCGATAATATGCGTATGGATATAACAGATATGTTCCACCCGTTGATTTATAATTGCGTACCCAACTCCATCCACACCCGCACGGAAGAGGGCGTGCTCATTACGGGCTCCAACATGTCGGGCAAAACAACATTTATCCGCTCCATTGCTTTGAATGCCCTGTTAGCGCAAACCATTTACACCACCTGTACCCGTGAGTATAAGGCGCCACTGCTGAAAATACAGACCAGTGTGCGTACAATGGACAACCTGCGCGAGAATACCAGCTACTTCCAGGCCGAAGCACTATCCATACTGGATATCATAAACCAGGCCAGCCAGGACGAACCGGTAAAAAGCCTCATCATCATTGACGAAATTTTCCGCGGCACCAACACCATTGAACGCGTAGCAGCCGCCAAATCCGTGCTGACCTATCTTACAGATAACAAGAATTTTGTTTTTGTCTCGACCCATGACCTTGAGCTGGCCGAGCTCCTTGATAACGATTATGCCGTTTACTCCTTCGAAGAACAGGTAAATGATACCCGCCTGGTTTTTGACTATAAAATGAAAACCGGTGTTTTGAAAAACCGGAACGGCATTGCCATCCTCGAAACCATCGGCTATCCCGAATCGGTAGTAGAAGATGCATACATTGTGAGCGAGGAATTGAAGCGGAAATACACAATGTGAGTGGTGAGAGGTGTATGGTGAGTGGCGGGTGGTAAAAGGCAAGTAGCAGTAGCAGTTTGTAATGGTTAATTGCCAAACTGTGAATCCGGGAAGGACAAGATCTGTTAGACTTTAGCTAAAAGTTAACTAAACAATGCCGGTTCCGGGCTCCGGAGGAGCCCCCTGTTTATAGAAACTACCAAAAAACGCTCAAGGCTCCGGAGGAGCCTCCTATATCAAAGCGACTTTTCGCAAAGTACAGTACTAATTGATTCGCCCCCCATGCATAGTTTTGGCGGAAAAGGCCAATCGAAACCCAATTGATAAACCTTCACAACCTATTCCTTAGCAGCCGCAATTGTTCGTGCATCTGCTCAATTCTTTCCAGCAAATAGGTAATGGCTTCTATACCGGCAATGTTTATTTCCAGTTCGTTGTGCATCCTGATCATCCTTTCAAGCTTCTGCAGCTCGCTTTCCGGCACGTAAGGTGTGTCATTAATCACCCTTAACTCCACCAGCCCGGCTTCGCTCAACGAACTGATAAAGGTGTACTCCACCTCGTGATAAATGCATATATCCGATGTTGCTATTAAATTTTCCATGGTTTGACTCATTGGTTCACTGGTTCTCCCGATAGCTATCGGGGGGTTCATTGGTGTTGTGTCAGCCTATTCTGCTATTTCGCATCGGCTGCTAACTCCTCAAACAATTTTTTCTGTTTATCAGTAAGATTTGTGGGGACCTGGACATCGTAAGTTACATAAAGGTCTCCAAACTCGTTTTCCTTTTTATAAACCGGCATGCCCTTTCCCTTTAATTTAACCTTCGTTCCATTTTGAGTCTCCGGCTTTACCTTTATTTTCACCTTACCGTTCAATGTATCCACGGTTACTTCGCCGCCCAGCACTGCGGTGTAAAGATCAAGCTTCGTAGTGGCATACAGGTCACGACCAACCCTCTTAAATCTTTCGTCATCGTTCACCACAAACGTAATATAAAGATCGCCCGCAGGCCCGCCGTTGGCCCCCGGACCGCCATGACCTGCAATTTTGATAGTTTGCCCGTTTTCAACGCCGGCCGGAATGGTCAGGCGAATGTTCTTCCCGTTAACCGTTAAAGTTTGTTTGTGGCTTTCAGCTACGTCCTTTAAATTTAACTGAAGCTCAGCATTAAAGTCCTGCCCGCGGTATTTCGCCTGCCTGCCGCCCGCCGGTCTCCCACCCTGCCCAAACATCGATTGAAAAAAATCCGAAAAATCTTCTCCGCCAAAACCCTCAAAGCCTGCGCCTTGCTCGCCGGCGTAACTGCGCGACTGCTGCCTGCTCTGCTGCTGTTGCTGCTGGTATTTCTCGTATTCCTCGCCATGCTGCCAGTTCTCGCCGTATTTATCGTACTTTTTTCGTTTTTCCGGATCGCTCAGCACTTCGTTGGCTTCGTTCAGCTGTTGAAATTTCTTGTTCGCTTCCGGGTCTTTCGGATTCAGGTCGGGATGGTGTTTGCGGGCGAGCTTCCGGTACGCGTCCTTTATCTCCTTTTCGGATGCGGTTTTCGGAATGCCCAATACCTGGTAATAATCAATAAATGCCATTTGAGGTTTGTCGTAAAGCTTCAGTATTGTAACTTAAACCGTGATAAATAGTTTTTAAAAGACATTTATGACAGTAAAGCCCGATTTTTAACAAATTTAACAAGACTGATTGTATTTTTGCATGACAATGGTCATCTTCCCGCCCGCTGCCGAATATTTTTTTAGTTTTAGAAAGCGCGGTTCTTTTTTCCATTTAATAGGTAAACGATGGCCCGGATGGCGATATTACCGTAGAAAGCGCGCTGAATAAAGGAACATGTTTTAAAATTACTTTATAAAATGGACGAACCCGTTTTCCGAAAATTTGCCGACATCAAAGTAAAAGAAATTGCGCCCGGCTTTTTCTCATCGTTGATACATACCGAAACGAATACCATCAATTTTATCGAGGTAACCAAAGGAAGCACCATAGCCAGGCACCGTCATGTTCACCAGCAATGCGCATTTGCTTTGGAAGGGAAATTTGAGCTGGTGGTGGATGACATTCCGCAGATTTTGGAGCCGGGGGTATTTGCCGTGATCCCTTCAAACGTATGGCATGGTGGCACGGCAATAACCGATTGCAAATTGATCGACATTTTTAGCCCCGTAAGGGAAGACTACAGACAACTCTGATTACCATAAAAAAAGCTCCGTTTTCTGCGGAGCTTTTTTTTATTAATGGCGATGCCAGTGACGGTGATGCCAGTGGCGATGGTGGGGGTGATGGATTGGCTGTGCCATCGCACTGCCTACTGTAAATACAGCAACAACCATTACCAACAATGCTTTTAAATACTTCATAGCTGTGGTTTTTTTTAATATGATTAAATTATTTCCTTGAATGTTTAACTAATGGTTTCGATGAAAGTTTAATCATTCATCGTTAGCCCATCAAATTGTTACATAACGGAATTTGCCGGGGAATAAGTATAAGGAGCTGGCACATGCTGATAAAAAATTATAGGTTTGTGCCTTCAATTTTTATATGGCAGTTTCAAAAGCAACAATTACCGATGTACCGGAGCTTAACCTATTGGTAAACAGCGCCTATCGGGGTGAAAGCAGCAAACAGGGGTGGACCACAGAAGCCCATTTGCTCGACGGGATAAGGATAGACGAGGATATATTGAGCGGATACTTTAGCACGCCCGGGGTTTCTATCCTCAAATACACCGGCGATGACGGCCGCATCATCGGCTGTGTTTATCTTGAGGAAAGGCTGCCCAAACTTTATGTAGGCATGTTCAGCGTTTCGCCCTTGCTGCAGGGCAAGGGCATTGGCCGCGAGCTGTTGCTAGCGGCCGAGGAACATGCACGGCAAATCAACTGCCAAACACTTATCATGACCGTCATCAGCACCCGGCACGAGCTGATCGGCTGGTACGAACGACGCGGCTACCATGCAACCGGCGAAACGCAGCCCTTCCACGCAGGCACACGGTTCGGTATCCCGAAACAGCCGATCGAGCTTATCGTTATGGAAAAAATATTATCATAGGGCTTGATTGAAATCGAGCGATATAAATTCTTCTATCAATTTTCCTTTTTTTATCCCCACGCATGCAACCTTGCTAAAATTTACGTTGTCTTATAGAGTAAATAATCCCGACAATGTTGATGCAAATGGAAGAGGTTCATCCGCAGTTAAAGGAGTTTATTATTGATTACTGCAGCCGGTACAAGATCAGCAAGGTTGATCCTGGCACATTAAACCTGGAAACCAGCATCGATCTGGATCTGGACATTGCCGATATCGAGATGGATCTGTTCCTGGCCGAGTTTGCCGAAACTTTCCGGATCGATCAGTCAAAGTTCAGTTGGTACAAATATGGATACCCAAAAGGGTCGGCCAGCGTTAAAGTTATACGCACTTTGTTCGGCTATAACTCAAATTGGGTAAAAAGCCTGTCGAACAAGATCTATAAACCAAAGTTCAGGGTAAGCAACCTGCAGGACGCTTTCAAAACCGGACGACTGATATAAAGCCATTGCGGGTTACAAGGCAGCCTCCATGCAGTGCATGGCACGTAAATGTTCGGTCAGCTTGCAACGGCTTTCATTTATTGGCTCGCCGCGTAGCCCGCAATGGCTTAATTATTTCAGTCAACTGAACGATAAATCCCGCCTTTTATGATACAGTAAATGTTATTCGCTACATTTATTGCATCATCCGTTTCATAAACTAAATTTCATGCGTTTTTTTATCTGTCTGACACTTGCCATGTGCCTTTTAGGTACTGCAAATACATTTGCCGCAAAAGTTTTTACAGTAACCTCGCCAGATTCAAAGATTAAATTCAGCCTCAGTACAGATAAGGATGGCTTATTTTATAGAGTGAGCTACAAGGGCGTGTTGATGGTTGACGTATCCAGGTTGAAACTGGTTTTTAAAGAAGGCGGCGCGATTGATGATGCCTTAACGATCACTGCAGCCATGCCGCAAAGAATCGTAGAAGCCTATCCATTGATCACCGGAAAAACCAGCCAGGTTCACAGCGAAAGCAATGATATAATCGTTACCGTAGTCGAAAAAGACGGCCTGAAAAGAACCTTGCAGATCGAAATAAGGGTTTTTAATGATGGCGCGGCTTTCAGGTACATCATTCCGGAGCAAAAGCAATGGGCCGATATGGTAAATATAACCGATGAGCTCGATTCCTTCAACCTCACCGAAAACCCGGTAGCTACTGTAATGTACCGGCATAACTATACCACTTCGCACGAGGGGCTCTACACAAAAATTGACCTCGCCCACCTGCAGGCAGACACATTGATGGATATGCCCGCGTTGTTTGAATACCCCAACAATCTTTTCCTTGCTATAACCGAGGCAAACCTGCACGACTATGCCGGCATGTACCTCCTGAAGCATAACAACCTGCTCGAAACCCGGCTTTCACCCCTCCCCCATCAAACCGAACTAAAAGTTAAAGCCACGCTGCCTCACAACAGCCCCTGGCGCGTGATGATGATCAGCGACCGTGTGGGTGCCCTCATTGAATCGAACATCCTCACCAATTTGAGCGAACCCTGTAAAATAAATGATCTTTCCTGGATAAAGCCTGGCAAAACTACCTTCCCCTGGTGGAACGGCGATGTCGTACCCGACACCATTAACGCCCCGGGCAACAACTACGTAACCAATATGTACTATGTGGATTTCTGCGCCAAATACGGCCTCGAATACCATTCTGTTGTAGAGTACGGCTTGCATGAATGGTATGTTAACGACGGCGCCGGTTTTCAGCCCGGCCCGCATGCCGACCCGTCAAAAGCAGTTTCGGGTTTGGATATGCAGCAGGTTTGTGACTCCGCCGCTAAAAAAGGCGTCGGCATACGGGTTTGGGTACATTTTTATGCCTTATACCCTAAGCTGGATGAGACTTTTACCCAATATGAGAAATGGGGCATTAAAGGCCTGATGTGCGACTTTATGGACCGCGACGACCAGGAAATGGTAAACATGCAGGAGGAGATATTACAGAAGGCCGCGCAGCATCATCTCCATATCCAGTTTCATGGCGCGTACAAGCCAACCGGCGAAAGCCGCACCTGGCCCAATGAGTTTACCCGCGAAGGCACCCTTAACTACGAGAATGATAAATGGAGCAATTGGGTAACGCCCGATGCCGACGTCAATATCCCCTTTACCCGCCTGCTGGCCGGATCAACCGATTATCATTTGGGCGGTTTCAGGGCCGCCTCGCCCGCGCAGTTTAAAATACATTATACCCGGCCCTATGTAATGGGCACCCGCTGCCATATGCTCGCTATGTACGTGGTGCTGGAGAACGCCCTCGGAATGGTTTGCGATGACCCCGATGCTTACATTAACCAACCCGGTTTTGAATTTATTCAACAAGTTCCCACCACCTGGGACGAAACACATGTAATTGATGCCAAACCCGGCGAATACCTCGCCATTGCCCGCCGCAAAGGCAGAGATTGGTACGTCGGCGCCATCACCAATCATGATGCAAGGACAATAACTCACGCACTTGATTTCCTGCCGGATGGAAATTATACCGCCGATATCTGGAGCGATGCACCTTCAACAGACCCTGACTTGAATCATTTAGTGAAACGGATGGAAAACGTGAACAGGCAATCTGTGCTGTCAATGATGCTGGCGGCTGGTGGTGGGCAGGTGGTGCATTTGTATCCGGAGAAACGTTGATGATTGCCAGGCCGGACTGGTCCTTTAATTAAAACTACAAGCATAGGCGTCGGAAAATAATTTCGATTATGAAAAAACTGAATTTAATTATTTCATCCTTATTGATGACTATGATGAGTTGTCGATCTCCTCAAAATGTGAAGTTTGATTATGTTAAAATCAGTCCAATCGGCAATAGTGATGTTCCGCGAGATATATTTTACATAAGTATGGCGAAGTTAACTAACATCGACACAACTGAAAACGGTGGAATGATTGATCGGGTAATAACTAACGAGAAAGCCTTATCGAACATTGTTTCATTCGTTATTGACGATAAACCAGCGGGAAAAGATTCCAGACAGAACTTTACCGAATATGGATGCTTACAGATATCTCTTTATGAAAAGAATTCTATAATCAACACTTATTATCTTCATAAGTGGGAGGCCCAAGATTATCTGAACAATTTAATTTCATTGCTTTCCGAAAAAGGTTTGGATTCAAATTTGACAAATAAACTCAAAGAGGACGTATTGGCGCCAATAAATGATTGATTTGATTTGAGCCAGCAATTAGCCCTAAGTTCAAGCCTGTTGTCCAAAGTTTCCCGTTCACTGCTTGGATTGAGCACTCCCGGCATCGTCGTTTTTCGCCCTTGTTGGTGTTTTCACCAACAAGACCAGTCTGTAATTACCGTGACAGAAGCCATAGGTTCAAGCCTGCTGAACAAAGTTTGCCAGTCACTTCCTGAGCGGAGAACTCCCAGCGTCCTCTTCTTTTCGCCCTTGTTGGTGTTGTCACCAACAAGACCAGTCGGTCATAAACGTGACAAAAGCCATAAGTCCGAGTCTCGGCCCAAAGTTTAAAAGTTACCCTTTAGATTGAGGACTTCCTGCGTCGTCCTTCTTGCTTTTCCAAATGACCTTCAAAATAAAGAAAAACGAGACCGCCTGAACCAAGAAGATCAAACTATCGACGAGTATCTTATCACTTCTTGTCATGATAATAACTAACAAGCTTTACAGATCCATCACCCGCATCCGAACTCTTTTAACATAGTTGCGGATATCAAGCACGATTCCGGCGAATATGTAAACAATCAGCGGGAAACCAACCGCCAAAAAAGAAGAGTAAATAAAAAACAGCCTGATCTTGGTGATGGAAACATTGAATTTTTCGCCCAGGTAAGTACACACCCCGAAGGAGTACCGTTCAAAAAAAGTGATTATCCTTTGCAATCTTTCACGCATATCTTAAAATCTTATTGCCAATTCCGCACTGCAGGCACTTTTTATAATTGCAGTAGTTGTTTTTTAACTCCAGCAATGCCTGCGATTCAAACGCATTCTTTATTTTGACCCCTAAGGTACTAAAATCTTCCACAATTTTATTATCCTCGTGTGGCAAAAACTCCAGCAAAGCTAAACTTCGGCTGATAAAGTACTGCAACCCGTTGTGCTTACCATAGCTGAACAAAAACAGGGCCAATGTATTCAACAGCAGGATATTAACCGAAGCCTCGCCCATCTGCTTTGCCGATGGCGCCGATTCCTGGTCAAAGCGGTAGTGATTTTCCCAATACGTGTTAACCTTAACATCGGTAAACAGGCCCTTCAGCACTTTTACGTCTTTGATCTCCAATAGTTTTGAAAATAAATGATTGGATTGTAACACCAGCGCCGCAAATTGTGCCAGCCTTATCGTCGGGAAATTCGCCGGCCGAAGGCGCATAAACTTCCATAAATGATTGTCGACAGGCGTCAGTTTATATTTTTGACGAAGGAAGGTATACTCAATCTTAAGTTTCTGCGGATACGCATCCTTAAATTCTTGTTCCAAAAAACCGGCCTGTCCAAAGATGAGCGCTTCCACCTGGGTTGGGTTATTTTTATGTTTCGCCAGGATGTTTTGCGGCAGCGATTTAGCCAACAGCTCAAACGGCAGCGCATTGGTTTTAAACCCGAAATTCGCGGCTAAAAATTGGTAAAACGTTTCCTCCCAATCACCCCTGTTTAACTCAAGTGCCGTTGTAACCGCGGCCGACCGTTTTTCCAGCCGCTCAACCAAAACACGGGTAAGCCAGTTTTGCAGCGTCATGCTGTCTACCGAGCCGATATTTGCTTCGCAGGGGATGATAGTTTTCTCGCCGAATATCAGTTTGTGGTACCGGCCGTAAAGATCATCGGGAATGCGGTCCTGCAATACCAATGTAGGCACCCTGCGGCCATTGGGCAGCACGAGGGGCTCATCATCCCGGTAAACCACATGAAGGATAACATTGTTGTAGGAGCCATCCCCGCTATGTCCATGCTTTTTCCAGTCGGACGACGACAAATGCACCTCCACGTTGCCGGCCCAAACTGTATCCCCTATTTTAATCCTTGCATTATGGAAATCAGGCCCCGAGTCGGAGTTGTGCAATCCTGCCGAATAGATCTCCAGGGAATCATCTTCCGTAGTTTTCAGATCCGCGCGTTCAAACAGGCGAAATTTCCATATATAATGCAGAAAATCCTCCGGGAAAAGCATGGGGTTAGAGATCAGTGTTTAGAGGTTAGAGATCGTTAAAAAGCATATCGACTACCACCATAAAATTAAAAAAAATCCTGCAGATCAAAAAATCTTCCCGCATTTTACGGAATCACGGCGGGGGTAGATGGAATCCATACCTTCCAATCTTTGTCGCTTGCTTGTCAGGCAGCTATTGCGGTATTAAAGCAGTTCCACCAGGTCACTGAACGTGCTGATGGTGGTTATTTGTCCTTTTTCAACCGTCCCAAATCCATAATCCGCGAAGATAAACGGAACGCCTGCTTTTGTTGCTGCGTCATAATCGCCCATCGTATCACCCACATAAACTGGTGCTTCAAGTTGATGATCGTTTACAATATCTTTAATATTTTCGGCTTTTGGATTGCCTTTGGTCCCATAACATTGATGTCCCGAAAAATAGTGAGTGGTTCCGCTCAGTTTTAAAAAAACCTCGATATACCCGCTCTGGCAGTTGCTCACAATAAACAGCCTGTATTTACGGGCCAGGTAATCGAGCGTCGCGTCGAGGCTCGGGTATAGATCCCCACCCTGTTCGTGTAAAAGATCAAGCTCGCTTTTGGCGCAAATGCCCATCAGCTCGGTACGTTTTTCGACGTCAAGATGTGGGAAAAGTTTATCGAAGATCACGTTGTAGGCCAACCCGGTGATCGAACGGATCTTTTCACGGGTCATCACCTCATCAACATAGTCTACCTGCTCAATAGCCTCTTGCCAGGCTTTCGCCACATTGCCGGTGCTGTCCCAAAGTGTCCCGTCAAGGTCGAAAATGATACTGTCGAATTTGTTTTTTAACGAAAGGGGCATGTTGACTATTTGACCGCAAAGGTAGCAGATCTGTGCAAAATATTGCCAGGAATACCCAAAAACAACCATTTGCTTAGGAGAAATAAATCTCGGAAAGAGTTTTCATGTAAAATACGTAAAACTACGTATGAAAAATCGTGTTTATCCTATACCAACTTTGCTTTTAATTTATTATATTTGAATTAAAATGTTGCTTATAAAGCATCTTTTTAATCGCTACCTTAAAGAGATCTGCTATGAAACAATTGTTACTCAATTTTTTGTTTTTCGTCGGCGCCGCTTTTGTCTTTATTCAATGCGCCCAATTATTTCCCACCAATAAGACGGGACCGCGGAAAAGCGCCCGGCCCCAACAGGTTGTACGCCAAATATCCACGTCCAAACCACACACCGGGCTGCGTTTTGTTAGCTACAATATAGCTAAAGCGCATTTCAAGAGGGGGGCGATCATTTCTTATCTTGACAATGGACTCTTTCCATTAAACATGATCGCTTATTTGAAAAGAAATCCTTTCTTACTGAACCGTAATTTTGGATTTTATTACACGGATATTTTCGGAAGGCCTGTTTACCGCGATTTCGGCTTCAATTACGCCAATCCCATGACTGCTGACATGGACCTTAACGCGGCGGGCAATGATAATTTGGAAAAGTAACCTTGCGCCGGTTTCTGTCTGGCATTAAAAAATTCAGCGGCATGTCTGTCATCGGCAGAGCTTAAAAGGCGTTGGGCCCGCTCAAAGATCGATCGTCATTTGCTGCGTTCCCAAGGCTTTACGTTGGTTGCTATCCGCTGTTTTTAGTTCCGGTTGGCAATAGTCAATACCTGATGTTGTGCAAACCCAGCAGGAAAACAACCATCACGGGGATTGCCAGTACGATAAAAACTCGCGCCATCTGCATACTGCTTGCTTCGCCCTTTACAAATACATTGTAAAAATCTGATTTAAAGGAATTTAATTTCTGTACCATGAGTTTTGTCCTTTCTTAGGATAATCTATCAAAAAATATAATTTATCAAATTATGCCCTTTTCTACGGAGATATTGCTCAATAGTTACGTTATCAGAAAAAAAATTTTTATATTAAACTCCGAAAGGCCATTTTCAAATAGTTCTTTGTCATGATTAGTTCATTAATTCACGGCCTGTATTACTTTCGCTTCTTCGTCGGCCATTGCTTTTATCAGCAGCCGTAGCTAAGGCGAAGGAGGCAGCGACGGCGGATCACTAACCTCCCGCTATGAACCATGAACAAACTGCAACTGCCACTCATTCACCTAACCTCCGGCTATGAACCATGAACCATGAACAAACTGCAACTGCTACTGCAACTGCCACTCATTCACCTATCCTCCGGCTATGAACTATGAACAAACTGCTACTGCTACTGCTACCGCTACTGCCACTCACTCAACGCTCCTGCCTGCTCATGTGAATGCCCCGGTAATTGCTTTGTTCATTACCATAGGAGAAATCGCCCAAAGCAAAACGGTTGTACTTGGTTTTATATTTCTGATAAACGGCGTCCGGTTGTTTTACCCCATTCACGGTCATTTCATCAGCATTTAAAGTCACCTCCTTAAGGCTTTCTTCATCGGGAACAATTTTATCAGCTATCAGGTCTGCGATCATTTGTTTCATTAAATGCTGGTCTTCGGCAGCCTGTTCCTGGTCTTTTTTGGCTTGAATCTGGTCAAGCCTTGCCTGTTCCTGGTCCTTTTTTGCCTGCTCCTGGTCGCGGACAGCCTGTTCCTGGTCGCGCTTGGCCTGTATCTGGTCGTTCACGGCTTGTTCCTGCGCTACCTTTGCTTCAGCCTGGTCGCGCAACGCTTGCTCCTGGTCGCGCTTAGCCTGCTCCTCGTCTTTCACTGCCTGCTGCTGGTCGCGTTTAGCCTGGGCCTGGTCAAGCTTTGCCTGTATCTTGTCTTTTCTTATTTGTTCCCTTATTTCCGCTATCACTTTGCTATATTTCCCCCAGTCAGCCGCCGGGATCTTTTCGCCCTCTACATACAGCGCGGTCATCTTATCATTCACCAATTCCATCTTGTATTGCTTATTGTTCCAGTTGGTTTGCAGCTTTTCCACCTGTTTGCCATCCCGGTTACTCGTTACATCGTAGTTTTCGTACCGGCCGGCGTCTCCTGCCGACTTATCCTGTACACTGATCTGTTGTGCCTTTACCGCAAAAGCGGTCAGCAATGCTATTACCAGCGCTATGCTGACTTTCCTATAATTTGTTTTCATTTTCGTTGCTTTATTTTTGTTAGCGGCGTCTTTTCGTTCGCCACTTCTTATTTATTCCTATTTGTTTTTATCCCTGTTTGTTATTTATTTATTGCTAATTACCGTTCACTACCCCATGATTTGAAAACGAAAAGCTGCTGTCCGAAAAACGGTTGTACTTTTCTATGTACTTTTTATGCGTCTCTTCCGGCTGCTTTACGCCATTTACAATCATTTCATTGGCGTTGATGGTTAAATCCTCCAAACTATTTTCATCTTTAATGATCTTGTCGGCCACTAAGTCCGCTGTAATTGATTTAATAAAACGCTCGTTGGCTTCGGCCTGCTCCTGGTTCTTTTTTGCCTGCAGTTCATTCCGGACGGCTTGCTCTTTGTTTTTTTCAGCCTGTGCCTGGTTCCTCACCTGCTGCTCCTGGTTGCGTACGGCCTGTTCTTCATTTTTTTGAGCCTGTATCGCGTTGCGTTTTTCCTGCGCCTGGTTTTTCTCAGCCTGTTCCTGGTTCCTAACCTGCTGCTCCTGGTTGCGTACCGCCTGCTCTTCATTTTTTTGCGCCTGCAGTTGATTGCGTTTTGCCTGCTCCTCGTTGCGCACAGCCTGTAACCTGTTCTCCTTGATTTGTTCGCGGATCGCCCCTATTGCGTCGCTGTATTTGCTCCAATCCGCAGCCGGGATTTCCTTCCCGTCGATATACAGCTTCGTCATTTTATCATCTACTAATTCAACTTTGTACTGCTGGTCATGCAGATATATCTGCACCTTTTCAATGCGCTTGCCATTTTCAACCCGGCTCTGGTCGAAGCTATTTCTTACGCCATCATTATCTGCCGTTTGTCCGGCGCTTTTTGTTTGTGCACCGGCAGTGATTGCAGCCGATAGCGTTATTACCAGGCATACCGCCCGGATAATGTTGTTTTTTTTCGTTTTCATTGATTATTTAGTTAAAAAATTTAGACAACAGATTACCACCCCACGATTTCGCGGATTTTAAAAAAATTAAAATTTCAGATTTATTTCGACGGCTATAAGCTACGGTGATCAGCGTAGTTATGGCCCGGTTTAATTATTGCACGCTTGCGTGGCTGCCAACGCCTTGCCTTCGGTTTATTGTATCCTGCTGCAGGTTTTTCTTCGCTTGTATTTGGTTCATTTTCGCCTGCTCCTGGTTTTTTTTCGCCTGTACTTCATTCAAAGCTTGCTGTTTCCGGTTTCGTTCCGCCTGCTCCCGGTTTTTTATATCCTGGACATTGTTTTCCTGGATCTGAATAGCGTTGCGTTCTGATTGCTCCTCGTTTTTCCTCGCCTGTTCCTGGTTTGATCGCGCCTGCTCCTGGTCCCGTTGTGCTGCCGCCTGGTCTTTTTTGGCTTGAGCCTGGTCAAGCAAAGCCTGGGCCTGGTCCCTTTTTGCCTGTACCTGGTCGTTTGCAGCCTGCTCCTGGTCCACAATGGCTTGTTGTTGATCACGCCGGGCTTGCTCCTCCTGGCTAACATGCAGCACTTTTGCGGACTCAACGGTTACACTCGCTGTTTGCACATCATTGCCGTGTACCATGGTAACTTCATCTTTTACCCCGTCCAATACCGGCCTTATTTCCGGCTTTCTCAAAACAGGGTTCCCGGTACGATAAAACCGCGCTTTTTTCCTTTTGGTGATGGCTGACGGCGAAGCGCCGGCTTGTTTCACCAGGGTTGTGATTTTATTGGGCGCATGATAAACCATCTTTGTGGCGAACTTCGAATGGCTGTTGTGCATTACCCCGCTCCGTGTGATAGTTGCCGTCGCTGCTATCGCAAACAAAACAAAAAAACAGGCCATCAGTGCGGCTTTTTCGGCGGCCCCAAAAGTATTGTATTCGCCCCCTATGATACGCTTAACCCGGTTGAGCAGGTGGTTTTTCTTTCCCGGAAAAGCCACTTTATAATTGTTGGCATACATGGCATGCTCTTTAAAGCTGATAAGCGCCTGTACAAACTCCTTTTTGTTTTTTGTTTGAGCGAGAGCGGCATCATCGCAGCAATTTTCGCGCTCCTCGCGGATTAGGGCCGAAATCCACAACAATCCGGGGTTAAAGAAAAATACAGTTTCGACAGCGGTTTGAAGCAAATTCACAAAATAATCGTTCCGGCGGATATGGGCAAGCTCATGAAGCAATATGGCCTCAACCTGGCCGGCAGGCAACCCGGCCATAAGTCCCACGGGCATAAGTATAACTGGTTTCAAATTACCGACCACCATTGGTATTTTCACGAATCCCGATTCCAGCAAGCGGACAACCTTTTTTAACTGTAACTTTTTACTGAGTTTATCCAGTTTATCGCTCCATTCGCCGGCAGGCTGAAAAAGATGCCGCCTTTTTGCCCGGTGGGTGTACATCAGCCCGCCGATCATCCGGAACGACCGAAATACAAAAAAGATCAGCCATAACAGCACCACCAAAGGCGCATTGGCCGAAAAGTAACCCAGGCATATCCTGGCAAACTGCTCCAGGCCATGTATATTCAAGTCCAGGGGGATAGAAACGCCGGCATGGATGGCCCTTACAACTGGCCGGACAAGGACTGTTTCCGGGGCGCTTTTCCATTCCCATATAAACGTATAAGCACAACCCGCAACAAACAATAAAAACTGAACCAACGCCAGGTTATATTTAAGGATCGCCGAAGAGCGACGGAATATTGCAAACAGTGCACCCGTCAGCGCTGCCGCTATTAACCCTTGCCAAAGCGAATGAAGCAGCATCCAGCTGAAAGCCTGTATAAAATGTTGTGTGTGGGTAAGTGACAATTGCATGGCGGGTTGTTTTATTTATTCCATGTTATTCAACAGATCCTTTATCTTCTGCAATTCATCCGCCGAGGTTTTTTTTGTTCCCCAGCAGGGACAATATCAGGTCGCTCGGCGAACCGTCGTACATATTATCCATAAAGCGGTCGAGCATACTCCCTTTCACGGTACGTTCCTCAAGTATCGGCCTGTAAATATGCTTCATATTTGTTTCATCCCGGTCAAGCATCCCCTTTTCCTTCATCACCTGCATCAACTTCAGCGTGGAAGTATAGATCACTGCTTCCTTCTGTTCATTCAGTTTATCGTGTACAAAACGCACGGTGGATGGCCCGAATTTCCATAGGATCATCAGTACATCCATCTCGGTTTTTGTCGGTATCATTTCGCTGTCCATATCCTTTGTAAATAACATAGATCAAAGGTATGTATTAAAAACGTACGTTGCAAGAAGAAGTTCTAAGTTTACGCAAAATAATTTTTATTGCACTGATATACAGCACAATAAAAATTCCTAAAAATAAAATCTATCAGGCAGCGTAAAATAATTGCTCAAAAGCGAGGCTGCGGCAGGCAAGCAGGCATTCGCTGCGGACGATGGCAGGTAGTTCATCTTCATTCCTGAATTTGAAAACAACGATGCCGCCTTCAAAATGATATTGTATGTGGTGTTGCAGCCAGCGCGATGAAGAACAAAGATGCTCGTCGCGCCAAAATAGCCCGGAAAAAGTTTCCCCGATATTTTGCAGTCGACGGGTAAACTTTTCAATTATCTTCAAGCAATCTTTGGCGTTATCGCCTATATAGAGGATATTATCGCAGGTAAAGTCTTCAGAAAATAGCACTTGTTCCATCATCAATAGTTTAATGAGAACAAGTTATACCTGGCAGATG
>Ga0206864_1010_pt1 | contig 73995 bp, 60 predicted proteins | sample Alteio_BWOrgCont_42_FD_152632 | JGI IMG/M metagenome (GOLD analysis project Ga0206864, IMG submission 152632) | Enriched cells from forest soil in Barre Woods Harvard Forest LTER site, Petersham, Massachusetts, United States -... | ecosystem: Environmental > Terrestrial > Soil > Temperate forest >...
GGCACCGTGATATTTGATTATGCGCTAAAGTCGATCATTATGGCAGGGGATGGCAGTGGCACATTGCTCAGCGGATCGGCCACCTTTAATACATCCGGCACCGGTCCGAGAGGCGGCTGGAACTACTCAGGCACGATCGTTTTCCAGGGAAATGGCTCTGCAGCGGTTACCATCAACGGCACAACCTATACGGTAAACCTGGCGACCGGGGCCACCAGCTAACGCCCTGCTATACCGGGCAAAAAAAGCTCTTTCCGCATACCGGGGAGAGCTTTTTTACTTTAAACAGGCGAGTGTAATAGTTTATCCCTATTTTTAACACCTACGGTATTGCATGAAAAAACTATTAACCAATCTCAACTTCCAGGTAATTGCCGGCATATTGCTGGGTATTGCGGTGGGCTTCACATTTAAGTCATTCGGTCCCGCTGCGAAGATCATCAGCCAAACATTTATCAGCCTGATCACCATGCTGATCGGGCCCATTATCTTTTTTACCATCGTGCTGGGCATAGCCGGCATGAACGATATGAAGAAAGTGGGCAGGGTAGGGGGAAAGGCGCTGCTTTATTTCGAGATCATGTCGACGCTGGCGCTGGTGATCGGGGTTATTGTTGCTAACGTTTTGAAGCCCGGCAGTAATTTTGCAGGGCATGCCGCGGCGGATACTACAAAACTTGCAGCTTTCCAAAAGGCAGCCGCCGATATGCACTGGATCGATTTTTTAACACACATTGTCCCGGTCAACGTTTTTGACGCGTTTGCTAAAAATGATATTTTACAAATCCTGTTTTTCGCGATCCTATTTGGCTTTGGGCTTAGCTTTATGGGCGAGGAAGGCCAACCGGTGATCAGCCTGTTCGATAAGCTTTCGAAGGTATTCTTTAACATCATGCGCATGGTGATGCGGCTGGCCCCAATCGGCGCTTTCGGTGGCATGGCCTGGACCATCAGCACCTATGGCATTGACACACTTAAACCCCTGGCGCTGCTGATGGGATCGGTCTACCTTACGTCGATCTTTTTCATTTTCGGGGTGCTGGGCCTGGTTTGCTACCTGTATAAATTCAGCCTGTGGAAATACCTCGGATTTATTAAGGAAGAGATTTTGGTGGTTTGGGGTACCTCCTCGTCTGAATCCGTTCTGCCGGCGATGATGGACAAGATGGAAAAATTCGGCTGCTCCAAATCAGTGGTGGGCTTGGTCATCCCGGCGGGATATTCCTTTAACCTCGATGGCACTACCATTTACCTGTCCATGTCGGTTATCTTCCTGGCCCAGGTGTTCCATATCCCTTTAACGCTACTGCAGCAATTGACCATTATCGGCATCCTGATGATCACCAGCAAAGGCGCGGCAGGTGTAACAGGCAGCGGGTTTATTATTTTGGCCTCAACGCTCGCTGCGATCAAGATCATCCCGGCGGAAGGCGTGGCTATCCTGCTGGGGGTGGACCGGTTTATGTCGGAAGCGAGAGCGATCACAAATATGATCGGGAACGGGGTGGCGACGATCGTGATTGCGAAGAGTGAAGGGGAGTTCGCCAGCCCCCCGGCCCCCTGAAGGGGGAGTGAAAATCGATCCTGATTAAAATTTGGTCTATATGAAACGATTTTATTTTCTATTCGTCGCGGCATTTGTTATCGCAAGCCAGGTAAGAGCTCAAAACATTTTTTATTTCCCATTCAATCCTAAGGACACATCGAATCTCACACAATTTGAGATAAAATGGTATTCTGGGCAACTTAGTGCAATGAAGGAATCAGTATTATTTAATGACAAGTCTCGAAATGAAATTTATCGATTTACCTGGTTACGGACATTTCATCATCCGGTAGCGATAAGGATCGAAAAATATAATCATTCGTATGTTTTGTACTGGAAAATGTGTGACGGTGCCGGCGGTTACGCGCCTGGCAAATTAATCGTTGACAAACACAAAACGATCACTGAAGCAAACTGGAATGAATTTGCAAGTAGATTGCAAAATTTAGATTTTTGGCGGCTAAGTACAAAAGAACGCGTTTTCGGCGACGATGGGGCAGAATGGATATTGGAGGGTAAATTATTCGACAACTATCATGTTGTTACACGGTGGACACCCAATGCTTCGACTGGCTATTATAAATTATGTGATTTTTTAATCGGGCTGACAGGTTTGAAGATTCCGGCACACCAGAAGTATTGAAGAATCGAGCTTGAACTAAATAGTTTTTGACCGTCTGGAGGATTCCTGAGCAATTGGGTAGCCCCGACGGGGCAATTTTGCTTTTTTTGTTTTTCTACAAACGGGTTGCCCCTATGGGGAATAAGAGAACGCTCACAATGGAAGCGTTGGCGGTAGTTGACGCGCTCCGGTGACTCATCCGGCATTGCTTCGCTCGCCTGCCCTCTCTATCGCGGGGCGATAAAGAGGGCGAAAAGGGATGGTTTCTCATAAGTAAACGACATTGAATTGTAAAAGATCATTTACGCACCCGCACCACTCACTACTCACACTTCACTTCACTAATGTTGCTGCCACTGCCACTGCTACTGCCACTGCCCTCCGCATCCCCCTATTGTAAAAATATTCCCTCCTTCCCCATCAGGGGGGTGATTTTTTTATAGCTTTGCGCTACTAAATTAAAAGCACCATGAGTGTACTCGTTAATAAAGATTCCAAAGTTATCGTACAGGGTTTTACAGGTAATGAAGGCACTTACCATGCCTCGCAGATGATTGAATATGGTACGCAGTTGGTTGGCGGCGTAACGCCCGGCAAAGGTGGCCAAACACACCTGGACAGGCCGGTATTTAACACCGTCGCCGATGCCGTTAGCGCAACCGGCGCCGATGTTTCCATCATATTTGTTCCCCCTCCGTTTGCAGCCGATGCCATTATGGAAGCTGCCGAAGCGGGAATCAAAGTAATCGTATGTATCACCGAAGGTATCCCCACCAAGGATATGATCATGGTGAAAGAATACCTCACCGACAAGGATACCCGCCTGATCGGGCCGAATTGCCCGGGCATCATCACGGCTGACGAAAGCAAGATCGGCATTATGCCGGGCTTTATTTTCAGAAAAGGCCATGTAGGCGTAGTTTCCAAATCGGGAACTTTAACCTACGAAGCGGTTGACCAGGTGGTGAAAGCCGGCTTGGGTATAACCACAGCTATCGGAATCGGCGGCGACCCGATCATCGGCACCCCAACCAAGGTTGCGGTTGAGCTGCTGATGAATGATCCTGACACGCATGGCATCATTATGATCGGCGAGATCGGCGGCGGCATGGAAGCGGAAGCAGCCCGCTGGATAAAAGCAAACGGCACCAAACCTGTTGTAGGTTTCATCGCCGGCCAGACAGCCCCTCCGGGACGCCGCATGGGCCATGCAGGCGCCATTGTCGGCGGAGCTGACGATACCGCAGCAGCCAAAATGAAAATCATGCGCGAATGCGGCATCCGCGTGGTGGAATCGCCTGCAGAGATTGGCGCTGCGATGGCAGAGGAACTGGCAAAATTAAAATAGCTGAAAGCGGAAAGTCCAAAGCTGAAAGCCAGAAGAAAGCGTAAAGCAGAGAGACTAAAGCTGAAAGCCTAAATTTGGATAAATGAAAATCCCGGTTACAAATAGCCGGGATTTTTTTATTTTTAGGGTGACGATGATAATCGACGGATCATACATAAGTTGCCCGAAATGTGGCTGGGAACCTGACGAAAACTGTCAGTGGGTTTGCGATGTGTGCAACACAAAATGGAATACCTTCGAAACACATGGTAAATGCCCTGGCTGTAACAAAGTATTTGAAGATACCGGCTGTAGCCGAAGCAAAGGCGGTTGTGGTGAAATGAGCCTGAACGCTGAATGGTATGAGCCCATTGAAACTGCTTTGCCGAAGGAAAAAGAAAAATTCGCTTGGTTTTGGCAAAGAAGAAATGAACCACCGATCACCGATGCCGACAGGCACTGCGTAGAGGAAAATTTATTGTGGCTTGCCGAACTGTTCACGCCGGAAGTATCACGTTCTTTAGTAACTGTTACGCCTGATAAACAGTACTTCGATCGCAATTTTACCGGGACAGAAGAGGACGCTGACTATATACTTCAGCAGGCGGCATCGATCATGGGCATCAAACCATGGGAAATCCAGTTGAGGTATTTTTCGGATCAGCCTACCCGGTTTGGTGAAGGCATAACCGCAACTCCGTCAGAAAAATTGAAGGGAGGTTGGTCGGGCAAAAGCAGTGATCTGCACGACAAAGGTTTCGGCAACAAAGAAATCTGGATAGAAATGGGCCAATTGCACGATCCGTTAAGTCTTATAGCTTCTATTTCAGTGGAACTTGCGAAATACAAATTGACTAGCGAATACAATATCGAGGATGACGTCAACTTATTAGCTGATCTAACTTCATTGTTTTTTGGTTTCGGGATATTTCGGGCCAACTCCTATTTCAAATTCGCTCAATGGCATGGCAATACCCACCATGGGTGGCAAATGCAGAAACGAGGCGGTCTGCCCGAACCTATAATTGCGTATGTGATGGCCTGGCTTGCTTACTACCGGAACGAAGATGTGGCCTGGAAGCATTACCTGAACCGCACCGTCCGGAAGTATTTTGAGCGGAGTTTTGACTACATTGAAAAGAATGCCGACAGTATGAAATGGTCATTGTAGACCGCGTCAACCTATTGTAAACATCCTTTCTCAAAACATAAACTAAGCCGAAATTGTCGTATATTGTATAAGTCCGAAAGGTCGGAAAGAGAGCCGAGCCCGCAGGACGAAGCTATCGGTGAAACTAAGCGCAGCGACTCATGAACGCCGCTGAAAAAAAACAATACGTGAATAATCAAAAAATAATCGGTGAAACTAAGCGCAGCGACTCATGAACGCCGCTGAAAAAAAACAACCAGTGAATAATCCCAGAAAATAAAAAAATGGAATACAATCAATTAACACCTGATGAAGAAAGGGTGATCCTATACAAGGGTACGGAGCGGCCGTTTACCGGCTCGCTGTTAAACAATAAAGCTCAGGGTTTATACGTGTGCAAACGCTGCGACACGCCGCTTTACACCTCCGAATCAAAATTTGAGTCGCACTGCGGCTGGCCAAGCTTTGATGATGAAATACCGGGCGCCGTGAAACGGGTTCCGGATGCTGACGGACGCCGTGTGGAAATTGTTTGCGCAAATTGTGGCGCGCATTTAGGCCATGTGTTTGAAGGCGAGTACCTTACACCAAAGAATGTACGGCATTGTGTAAACTCCGTTTCGATGAAATTTGTGCCTGTAGCGTAAAAAAAGTCGTTGTTCCAGATGTGGGAAAAAATTCTAAAAACGCCCTCAAAAAACACATCTTCATTTTTTTTTAACATACCTTATAAACTAATTTAATGTGTCCGTTTTGATTTTTGGCACTTCTTAACACCCTGTTTGTTCATAAAAGGTTGGTATGTTAAAAACTAAAATTCACACCTTAAGGGGGTAGCGCCTATATTTGATTATAAGTTTTTCAGCATTGTCTGCCCTGCCGTTTTAACCACGGTAGCAAAAAGGTGAAGGGTGTTAAGGCGGGAAGCCGGGGATAAATTGATAAGATTATATTGACGAGGGATTGGTGAGTGGGGCCGCTTAAGTCGTTAGCTTGGGAGAATCAAAAAACAAGGTAAAAACGGCTGCGGGATAATTGTCGCCCTACTTTTTGGGTCAGCATGCGTGTAACAGAAGAAAGAAAAGTTTAAAAAGGTATAAAAGGAGAATGGAAGAGCAGACAGAATTATTGCTGAAAGAGAACAAAGACCGCTTTGTGATCCTACCGATCAAGTATCCCAAAATATGGGAGATGTATAAGAAGCATGAAGCAAGTTTCTGGACTGCTGAAGAAATCGACCTGGGTGACGATATGAAGCACTGGGACGCGCTCAACGATGGGGAACGGCACTTCGTCAGCCACGTACTGGCCTTCTTCGCCGCCAGCGACGGGATCGTTAACGAAAACCTCGCCGTCAACTTTATGAGCGAGGTTCAGTTACCAGAGGCACGCTGTTTTTATGGTTTCCAGATCATGATGGAAAACATCCACTCCGAGACTTACGCGCTGCTGATCGATACTTATATCAAAGATCCGGTTGAAAAGGACCGCCTGTTCCACGCCATCGAAACGGTGCCTTGCGTTGGCAAGAAAGCGCAATGGGCGCTCAGGTGGATCAATAACGGCAGCTTTGCCGAAAGGCTGGTGGCTTTCGCGGCCGTTGAGGGGATATTCTTCTCGGGCAGCTTCTGCTCTATCTTCTGGCTCAAAAAACGCGGCCTGATGCCGGGATTGACCTTCAGCAATGAGCTGATCTCCCGCGACGAAGGCATGCATTGCGAATTTGCCTGCCAGTTGTACAGCATGCTCGACAACAAGCTCTCGAAAGAAGCAGCCACAGCCATCATAACCGACGCGGTGGAGATAGAAAAAGAATTTATAACTGACGCATTGCCGGTTAACCTGATCGGCATGAACGCCAAATTGATGAGCCAGTACATCGAGTTTGTGGCCGACAGGTGGCTAACCGAGCTGGGCTACGACAGGGTTTACAATACCACCAATCCGTTTGACTTTATGGAAATGATCAGCCTGCAAGGCAAAACCAATTTCTTTGAAAAACGGGTGGGCGATTATCAAAAAAGTGGGGTTTTGAATTCGCAGGAGAGTAAGTCGTTTTCATTGGATGAGGATTTTTGAGAAAAAGTCCGAAAGTCCGGAAGTCCGAAAGTCCGGAAGATTAAGGGTATTAGTGGCTGGAGATTGGGAGTAGATGGGGTATTCAGCCACGAAAACAAAGAATGCAGTTAACATTGGATTTGAAAAACAATTATTAATAAAACAAGGGGGTCAAAGATGTATGTAATTAAACGCGACGGAAAAAAAGAATCGGTAAAGTTTGATAAGATTACCGCGAGAATTGAAAAGTTATGCTACGGTTTAAACCCCAGCCTGGTTGACCCGATAGATGTAGCGAAAAAAGTAATTGAAGGTTTGTTTGACGGGGTGACGACGTCGGAATTAGACAACCTGGCTGCCGAGACCGCCGCATCCCTTACCACCAAACATCCGGACTATGCGTTGCTGGCATCGCGGATCGCTGTATCCAACCTGCACAAAAATACGATCAAGTCGTTTTCCGAGACCATGCGTATTTTGCATGACTACGTTGATCCAAAAAGCGGAAAAGATGCTTCAATGATCGCGCCCGATGTTTGGCAGATCATCCAGGATAATGCCGAATTGTTGGACAGCACACTGATTTACGACCGCGACTTCGGCTTTGATTACTTCGGCTTCAAGACACTTGAAAAATCATACCTGCTGAAGGTAGACGGCAAGATTGCCGAACGCCCCCAGCACCTGTTTATGCGCGTTTCCATCGGTATCCACAAAGAAGATGTGGAAAGCGCCATCAAAACCTACAATTTAATGAGCGAGCGCTGGTTTACCCACGCAACGCCGACCCTGTTTAACGCCGGTACGCCAAAGCCGCAAATGTCATCCTGCTTCCTGTTAACCATGAAGGACGACAGCATTGAAGGTATTTATGATACCCTGAAACAAACAGCAAAAATTTCGCAGAGTGCAGGCGGTATCGGCCTGAGCATCCATAATGTGAGGGCAACCGGCTCGTACATCAGCGGAACAAACGGTACCAGCAACGGAATCATCCCTATGCTGCGTGTGTTTAATGATACGGCCCGTTACGTCGATCAGGGCGGCGGCAAGCGCAAAGGCGCCTTTGCCATCTACCTGGAGCCATGGCATGCGGATGTTTTTGAATTTTTGGACTTGCGCAAAAATCACGGTAAAGAAGAAATGCGCGCACGTGACTTGTTCTATGCCCTTTGGGTATCCGACTTGTTTATGCAGCGCGTGGAAGCCAATGAGGACTGGAGCCTGTTTTGCCCGCATGAAGCACCTGGGCTGGCAGATTGCTGGGGTAAGGAATTTGAAAAACTATATACTAAATACGAAAAAGAAGGCCGCGCCCGCAGGGTGGTAAAGGCACAGGAACTTTGGTTTGCCATCCTTGATTCGCAGGTGGAAACCGGTACGCCGTACCTGTTGTATAAAGACGCCGCCAATGGTAAATCAAACCAGCAAAACCTGGGCACCATCAAAAGCTCGAACCTTTGTACCGAAATTATCGAATACACCTCGGCTGATGAAATTGCCGTTTGTAACCTTGCGTCGCTGGCGCTGCCGCGGTATATCCGCGAAGGTATATTCGATCACGTGAAACTGTACGATGTTGCTTACCAGGCTACCATCAACCTCAATAAGATCATCGATAATAACTACTACCCTGTTAAAGAGGCCGAGACTTCGAACCTAAGGCATCGCCCGGTTGGTTTGGGTGTACAAGGCCTGGCCGATGCGTTTATTCAATTGCGCCTGCCCTTTGAAAGCGAAGAAGCGAAGAAGCTGAATAAAGAGATATTTGAAACCATCTACTTTGCGGCAATGACCGCGTCAAAAGACCTGGCGATAAAAGACGGGCCATACGAAACTTTCAGAGGTTCGCCGCTTTCTAAAGGCCAATTCCAGTTTGACCTATGGGGTGTGAAGCCAGAAAGCGGCCGCTGGGATTGGGAGAACCTGCGCCTGGACGTAATGAACCATGGCGTGCGTAACTCGCTGTTAGTTGCCCCGATGCCGACCGCATCTACATCGCAGATATTGGGCAATAACGAATGCTTTGAGCCGTACACCTCGAATATCTATACCCGCCGGGTGTTAAGCGGCGAGTTTATCATCGTAAACAAATACCTGCTGCGCGACCTGTTTAACCTTGGTTTGTGGACGCCTGCCATGAAGGATAAGATCATCTCCGCAAACGGTTCGATCCAGGATATCGCAGAGATACCTGCGGAGGTTAAGGAGCTGTACAAAACTGTTTGGGAGATCAAGATGCGCAACATCATCGATATGGCCGCCGATAGGGGCGCCTACATCTGCCAATCGCAATCGCTCAACCTGTTTATCAACTCACCGAATGCGTCCAAGCTTACATCCATGCACTTTTATGCCTGGAAGAAAGGCCTTAAAACAGGGATGTATTACCTGCGCACACAGGCTGCATCGCAGGCGGTTAAGTTCACCGTTGAAAACCAGGGCGGCAAAAACATGGAGCCCGTTATCCCGGAAGTGGTTGAGCAGATCGTGGATGAGATACCGGCAGGCCCGAGCTGTTCAATGGAAGAAGGTTGTGTGACGTGCTCTGCGTAAAACGGTAGAGACGCAATGCATTGCGTCTCTACGCCGGTGATTAACATGTCAACCTAATTAACTACTATATATAATGGAAGAGGCGCCCCGTTTTGTCGGGGCGCCTTTGTATTTTTGCGGGTATGGATTCAAAGCATGAGATCATTCGCTGCGAACGGTGCGGCAAAAGTATGGAATGCAAGGCAAATTCATTTACCAAATGTGCTTGCAGCAAGGTGCCGTTGAATTTGAACGAGACACAGTATATCAGCGAGAATTATGAGGGGTGCATGTGCGCGGAATGTTTATTGGATTTGAAGGAGGAGTATAGGATATCGATAAGATAGTTTAGTTGTTAAAAGTGATTATGAAACAAGACGTATAAAAATATTTGAGGATAAAGGCGTGAGGACTGCCTGGGACCCCAAACAAGAGAAATGGTATTTTTCGATTGTAGATGTTATTGAAATTTTAACAAATAGCGACAGGCCGAGAAAATACTGGAGCGATCTGAAAACCAAGCTTATCAATGAAGGGAGTGAGTTGTCCGAAAAAATCGGACAACTGAAAATGAAATCCGCTGACGGCAAGGCGTATAAAACCGACGTGGCTGATACCGGGCAGCTTTTCAGGCTCATACAATCTATTCCATCACCAAAAGCAGAGCCTTTTTAAACTTTGGCTTGCAAAAATCGGGGAAGAAAGATTAGTTGAAATACAGGATCCTGAATTGACTATTGACAGGGCTTTAGAACAATATTTGCAGCTAGGTTATTCAGAAAACTGGATAAACCAACGACTTAAAAGCATTGAAATACGCAAAGAGCTAACGGATGAATGGAGAAGTCGCGGATTAAAAGATAGGGTGCAGTTTGCAACACTTACTGACATCATTACCCACACCTGGGCTGACAAAACCACTAAAGAATATAAAATGTATAATTGAATTTGAATGAGGTACGATACATCAGCGAGAATTATGAGGGCTGTATGTGCGCGGAATGTTTGCTGGCGTTGAAGGAGGAGTACAACTCGTTAATTAAGATGCCCGATACATTACGCTTTATCCAGAAAGAGTAGAACTTTGTTAATTTCTGTTAAATCACCCCATAAACTAAATACTTAAACCCAAACCTGCTATTTTTGGATATACAGCCTCGCCGCATGTTCAAAAACTACTTAAAACTCGCCCTCCGCAGCCTGTGGAAGCATAAAACAAGTACAGCTATAAACGTTTTGAGCCTTTCGGTAGGGCTGGCTTCGTGCGCGCTGGTGTTTTTATTTTGCCAGCATGAGTTGAGCTATGATAAAGGCTTCGACCATAGTGAAGATATTTACCGCATTACATCGGACTTTGGCGGTGGGAGCGGGGCGCCGACGGTAGCTTTTCCCTACACCAAATTTTTAAAAGCTGAAATACCCGAAATTGAGCAGGTAAGCCGGCTGGACCCCACCAATGGCACTACCATTGTGCAGGTGCAATCCAATGGGCCGTCGTCGCCTTTTTCGGTTGACGCGGGTTATTGGGTCGATCCACCGTTTTTCGAACTATTTTCCTTTCATTTTTTACAGGGCAACCGTCAAACGGCATTAAGCACACCAAATACCATCGTGCTATCAGCCACGCTGGCTAAAAAACTTTTCGGGCAGGCAAACCCTGTGGGTAGATTCCTGAAGGCCGGCGGAAATGTTTATACCATCTCCGGTGTTTTTAACGAGGACATTTTAAACCATATCCAGGCCGACTTTTTTGCGTCGAACCGGAGCGGGCACTTTAACCAAAGCATCGACGGGCAAACCAACTGGGTAGTAAACCCGAATTATTACGCCTATGTTAAGTTAAGGCACGGAAGCAGTGTACAGCATGTGAATGAGGAATTGAAAGCCTATACGCTGCGCCATGCCGGCCCCGACCTAAGGGCGACAGGCAGCAAGATGACCAATTCGTTGCAAGCCTTAACGGATATTCATTTACACTCCACCATGTATGAGGATTACCTGGCCTGGAAACAAGGCAATATTCAATACCTGTATCTGTTAGGCGCGATCGCCTTGGTTATATTGTTGCTGGGCTGCATCAATTATATGAACTTAACCACAGCCCAGGCCATCAGCCGGGCGCGGGAGGTGGGGGTAAGGCGCGTAATGGGCGCGGGCAAAGGGGCTATCAGGTACCAGTTTTTAATAGAGACGCTGGCGATAAGCTTTGTGGCGCTGTTGTTTGGCATCCTGCTGGCCTTATCGTTCCTGCCGGAATTCAACCAGCTTACCGGTAAAATGATGTCATTTTTCGCGCCGGAAAACAGGAGTTTGCCGCTTTGGCTATTTTTGATAACCATAGTCACCGCGTTATTGGCTGGCGCCTACCCGGCATTCTACCTGTCGTCATTTAAAGCGGTGCAGGTGCTAAAAGGAAAGATCAGCACGGGCAAAAACGTGTTCGGTGTGCGCAAGGTATTGATCGTTTCGCAGTTTGTCATCGCTACGGTGCTGGTGTTTGCCACCCTGGTGATGTGGGACCAGGTACGGTTCCTGATCAATACCAAACCGGGCTTCGACGAGGATCAACAACTAATTTTAAACCTGAACAGCGACGAGGCCAGGAATAATGTGAGCACGCTCATTAACAAACTAAACAGCGACCCGGCTTTTAAGTCGGTTAGCGGAGCTAGCGGGCCGCTATTTTCGTCGGACATGAATTTTTACCCGGCAGGGGAAACGGTCAATGAAAAACAGTTGATATACCTGGATTTTGCGGATACTAACTACCTGAAGACGCTCGGGCTTCAATTAATTTCAGGCAGTAATTTTACACCGCAAACCTTTAGTAACACCAATATGCAGGAAGATATGGAAACCAGCGATATTGGCAGGCAGGTGATCCTGAACGAAGAGGCGGTAAAGGCGCTGGGGATGGATGTTTACAGCGCTCCCGGTAAAATGATATCCCGCTTCCATAACGGTGTGGTTTACCAATACAAAATTGTTGGAGTAGTAAAAAACTATCATTATTTCTCGCTGCAGTCGATCGTATATCCCTTTGGTATTATGCCGGCTAACCCCAGGAGGTTTGGAACGATTGTAGCCAAGGTTAACGGCCGGCAAATGGCGGATGCGGTAAAGTTTGCGCAGAAAAGCTGGAAAGAGCTCAATCCCGGTACCCCTTTTTCCTATGGATTTTTAAATGATATTTTCCAGGGCGATTATTTGCAAAACGAACGCGAACAGCAAATGAGCAGCATTTTTACCGGTATAGCGATATTTGTTTCATGCCTGGGCCTGCTGGGGCTCATCACCTTTACAGTTAACCAGAAGGCGCGGGAGATCGGCATACGAAAGGTAGTGGGAGCGAGCACGGGAAATATTGTATCGTTGTTTTCAAAGCAATACCTGAAGCTTATTATCTGGGCCAATGTCATCGCCTGGCCTTTAGGATGGTACCTCATGAACCGCTGGATCCAGCAATTTCCCTACCGGGTCAAGATCAGCTGGTGGATGTTTGCAGTTTCTTTATCTGCCGGAATTTTGATCGCCATTGCTACGATTGCCTTTAAAACTATCAAAGCGGCTATGGCAAACCCGGTGGAGAGCTTGAGGGGCGAGTGATGTATTTTATACCTCGTATTCTCGCACAGTGCACCTTGCGAGGGCAAAACTTTCGCACTTTCGGTCCCGATAGCTATCGGGATCCCGACTTCCGGACTTCCTGACTAATCCAAATCCTTTAATACATTACTGATGCCGCCGTCAATATTAATATTGGCGCCATTGATAAAACCAAGGTTTTCTTCGGCTAATAAATAAGCCAGCTGCGATACCTCCTGTGGTTTTCCGATACGTTGAATGGGATGTATCTCGTTCAACTGCTGCACCTTATTTTCATCATTATTAAAACCGTCCCTTAACATCGGTGTATCAATGGCGGCAGGGCTTATGGCGTTCACTTTTACCTTGCCCTGTAAATCGACAGACAGCGCTTTTGTTAATCCAACCAGGGCGCTTTTTGATGTCGCGTAAGCTAAAAACCTTCGTTTTGTTAATTGCTGGTGGATGCTTGCAATGTTGATGATAGATCCTTTAGACCGCTCCAGTCGATCCACAAAAAGCTGGCTTAATACCAAAGGACCCGTTAAATTCACGTTGAGGGTATGGTTCCAGTCATCCAGCTTTATTTCGTCTAAGGAGCTTAGGATTTGCACCGCGGCGTTATTTATGAGAACCGATAATTCGGGAATCTCCCGCTCAAACAAGGAATTCATCTCATGCCGGTAAGTATTATCGAGACAATACCGGTTCAGGTCGAAGTTAAAGAACTTGTCGCACCAGGGCGAGGGCATGTCTCTCACATCGAGGCCAATAACCTCGTACCCTTTTTCGCTGAAGGTTTTTGCCAGCTGGCTCCCGATGCCTCCTAAAACGCCGGTTATCAATACTATTTTTTTCATCTGCTGTTGAACGGAATATTATCTCAGGGAAATTGCGTTTAAAAAATTTTTTTTACCCTTTTTGTTTTATGCCCCGTAGGGGCAAAACGTTTGTAGCACCCAACCCATCCTATTCTTATTGCCCCGTAGGGGCTACCCTTCTTTAGCTGGAAAATGCGTGTGTCCCCTGGCTAAAATTAATTTTTAAGATTAAAAGCGATTGCTTTGTATCTACGCTTAAGCCTCTAACCCAACCGGCTATTTTATATTTAAATAGCCAAACAAAATTCGCACCGCTTCGAGGCTGGCGCGCATAACTGCCTCGCGCGTGTTTGAACCGTTATGCGTACCAAAAATACACTGGTCAAATTGGCGCAAGGGACTATCAGCAGGCAGGGGCTCGGTTTCAAAAACATCGAGTCCAGCTCCCTTAATTTTGCCCGATCTTAGCGCATCGATCAAAGCATGCTCATCTATCAAGCCGCCTCTCGATACATTTACCAGGTACACTCCGTTTTTCATTTTTTCGATAGACTCGCTGTTGATCAAATGAAAGCTGGATGCCGTGAGGGCGCTGCACAATAGGATAAAATCGGCATCCCCCAGGTTTTCCGGGAAAGGCAGTATTTGATCTACGCCAGCACTTTCAGGCGTAAGCTTTGTAAAGGGATCGTAGCCATTAATTTTCAGTTCAAAAGCCTTTAATCTTTTGGCTGCAGCCAGGCCTATGTCGCCAAGACCCACCAGGGCGGCTGTTTTACCCCTAAGCGATATCCCGGCCGGCTTAACCCAGTTCCCTTTTCGCACTTCGCGGTCAATATAATAAGTTTGCCTTGCCAGTCCGAGCAAATAAGCAAGCGCAATGTCTGCTACTTCGTTGCCAAACATCCCGGGCGTATTTGTTATGGGTATGCCAAGCTTTTCGGCTGCTTTAAAATCGACGTTGTCCACCCCGATGCCCCATCTTACCGCCGCTTTTAAATTGCCGTTTTTGCCTGCCGTTAACACATCTTCTGTTACAGGGTCGTCGCCTATGATCCATCCGTCCGCTGTAGGTACCAGCTGCATCAGCTTTTCCACACTTAAGGCCTGGACAATTTCCGGCGTAATAAGTTCGATGTGTTTTTCATCAAACAGGTACCGCAAATGTTCAATTGCCCGCAGCATCGGCGGGCAAGTGATCAGTATTTTCATGTTAAAGGGTTCCTCGTCTTTTTATATAAAATTTCCGCCACTGTAAAGTTTAATTCCGTATCAATATCCTGCGCTTCAACTTCGGGTATTTCAAACATAAAAGGCCTGTCGCCGATGCGGTTGTGATTCTTTTCAAGGATGGCTTTTGTGAAGATGTAAATGCAGGAATTTTCCTCATAAATTGGCGGAAGGTCCTGCGTACGGAGCAATATGCTTTGGTTATGGTTGATAGGCCGCACCAGCTGATCCCAATATCGCACCTGCCTGCGGGTCACCGAAAAAAGGGAATCATTTACCGGGTACACTTTAAAAAACTTTTCTACACTTTCAGCTATGGTAGCCGCGCTCAAAATCGGGTTGGTGCTGTGTGTTTGCAGGTAAAAGTCGGCGGGCGCCTGGTTGATGCAGTTCAGCAACACATCATTCATGGATATACTGCCATCTCTTAAGTGCGCGGGGCGTTCAAATACCAAAACGTCCGGAAAAGTGCTTTTGGCCTGTTCCATTATTATTTCGCTGTCGGTATCGATTATCACTTTATCTATTAAGGTGCAGCTCAAAAGCGATTCCACAATGTGGTGGAAAAGCGGTTTACCGGCAAAATCCCGGTAGTTTTTTCCGGGCGCCCTTTCACTGTAATGACGCATCGGCACAATCGCTATCAGCCTCGGTTTACTCATGGTATGCATATTAATTTGCAATAGTATTCAATTTAACTAAAAACCTTCAAAATACTTGCAAATTGAGTAAGAACCAAGAACCAAGATAAGAAGGTAAATTCCGGGAACGTTGCAGCTAAACGAAGATCCAAACGGTCCAATTCCCTCTCTTTCGACAATTTGTTCATCTCATCCGGATTTTTCTTGACTCTTGGTTCGCATAATAATTTGCCACCCCAGCAAGTTCAGCAAAGAAAAATTTGAGATTATTTTGATTTTAATGTTAATTATTTATTAACTTCATGTAAAATTAAAATGAACAAACTGTTTATTGCCGGCTGTTTGATTCTTTGCTCGCTGAACGCCTTTTCAACCTGCATTGCCATTTACGTTGCCCCGAACGGACATATCTATGTTGCCGCCGACAGCCGCCGTACGTTTTTCCTTGACGATGATAAAACCCGGAACGAGTCTATCTGCAAAATTCATAACGTGGGAGATACCTGGTTTGCTGTATCCGGCTTTGACGACAGCGGTTTGCAAACAGCTGCAAATAATGCACTGACGCAAAACAAGGATATTGATTTTGCCATAAAAGCTTTCGGTGCTGCCATGACCGTACGTTACCAGCACCTGATGGATGATGCTCAGCGGTTTTACCCGCAAAGGCTCCGCCAATTTTTGGAGGACGGCCTGGCGGAAGTCGCCTTTTTTGGATATGCTGACCAACAGCCCAGGGTACAGGATATTCAGTTCAAGGTGTGCTTAAAAAAGAATAAACCTGTTGTGAACTGGCAGGTGCAGCCTGTGGCGTTCCTTACCGTAATTGGTATTTCGAAAGATATTGATGAAGCCCGACCAGATGAGTTACCCTCCAAATTAATGATGCTGCAAAAGCCGGCGCAATATGTAGAAGATCTGGTAAAATTCGAGGCGGCGAAACAGCCCCTTGTTGTGGGTGAGCCGATTGACCTGCTGGAGTTGACACCCGCCGGCGCTGTTTGGCTGCGGAAGAATGATTACGGAGCGTCGATCCAGTAAGCATCTTTCAACTTAATGTGACGGATTTCCTGAACTCCGATAACTTGAATAAAGCGCAATATGTTAACAAGAATCTCGAGGGGTGTACGTGTGCGGCTAGTTTGGCGGAGTTGAAGGAGACGTACAGATTATCTTTAATATAGAAACACAGTTATCTTCGATAAAGTTTATTTTATAAATCGTTGCCTTATTTCAAATGAGACCCATAGTAATATGATTAATTACCGATCAACATTGGTTATCACAAATCAACTATTTGTACAGCAATCAATTATAAAAATAAAAGTTGCAAATGCGCCTTAAATAACTGTAGCTTTATATTGGCATTAGAAGACTTCGGTATTGCTCTTTTCAACCAACCAATCATTCAAACCATGAATAATATAAAAACTGTCTTTAATATAGCATGCCTTTCGGCAATCCCTCGCCGCATCGCAATCACAATGACAATGTTGATCTCGATGACCTGGAGTAGTTGCGCATTTAGCCAAGATATTATTGACGCAGCTAAGAATGGCGATTTGGAAAAGGTTACGACATTGGTAAATGGAAACGCAGAAATTGTCTTTAGAACAGATGATCATGGCGCAACGCCATTGCACCTGGCAGCAGAGTTTGGGCACAAAGACGTTGTGGAATTACTTCTGGCAAAAGGGGCCAAAATAAATGCAAAAGCCAATTACACGTATGAAAAACTACAACCAATGGAGTCGTATGTTCCAGGCACGGTGGTTGTGCCGAATTTGCAACAGAAAGTGGACGAAAATAATTATGGTGTGGTACACGATGGTGCGACGCCTTTGTATTTAGCAGCAATAAACGGCCACGAAGATGTAGTGGAATTGCTTTATGCTAATGGGGCCGACATCAATGCCAAAAATAACAGTGGCTATTCACCGTTGCAATTGGCTTTAGAAAATAATTACGAAGATGTTGCTGAATTTCTAATTGTCAAAGGGGCAGATGTTAATACCAATAATGGGTATTCCCCATTGCATTATGCAGTATCACATGGCCGCTTGGACTTGGTAAAACTGTTGCTTGCCAAGGGAGCCAATGACGGAACAGCTTTGAATGACGCGTTAGCAAGTGGACAATTAGATGTGGTAAAATTACTGCTGTCTAGCAATATTGATGTTAATGCAAGGAATAAGGACGGTGATACTCCGTTGCATTATGCGGTGTCAAAAGATAATAAAGATGTGGTGGAATTACTTCTCGCCAAAGGAGTTGATGTCAATGCCAAGGGGTTTTTCAACAAGACGCCTTTGCATCGAGCCGTGGAAGAAGGATATAAAGATATTGCGGAATTGTTATTGGCCAAAGGGGCCGACATAAATGCTAAAGAATACATTGGCATTGGCCAAATAAATGGTAAGACACCTTTGTACTTGGCAGTTGAAAAAGGCGATAGGGACATGGTTGAATTACTCTTGGTCAAGGGGGCCGATGTGAATGCCAAAAATGATTATGGCGTTACACCCTTGCATTTGGCAGTTGGAAAGGATGATAAGAATGTGGTGGAATTGCTATTAGCCAATGGCGCTGATGTGAATGCCAAGAATAATGCCGGAGGTACGCCTTTGACCACTGCATTACATTCACACAATCGCGACCAGGACATTGTGGATTTACTACGTGCGCACGGCGGCCATAAATAACTATTTGTACAGCAATAAATTATATAAATAAAAGCTCCAAATGTGGCCTAAATAACAGTAGCTTTATGTAGAAATCGAAGTTTTCGGTAATGCCTTTTCAACCACCAAATCATAGTAACAATGCATAATATATACCCTCACTTTAACTGGATTTATAAGTCACCAATCCCATGCCGCGCCGCCATCACAATAGCGATGCTAATCTCGATGACTTGGAGTAGTCGCGCATTCTGCCAGGAGATTATTGAAGCTGCTAAGAATGGTAATATCGAAAGCGTTAAAACGCTTTTAGACCAAAATCCATCACTCATTTCTGTTACAAATGAATATGGCGCTACTCCATTACACGTGGCCGCAGAGTTTGGGTACAAAGACATCGTCGTTTTACTTCTGGCAAAAGGGGCTAGTATAAACGCAAAGGCTAACTACACTTTAAAACAATCCGAACCAGTTGAGGCAATAACAGGCGCTGGCGATTTAGCGAAAGTACAACAAAGTATAGAGTACGGCCAATATTCCGAAATACATAATGGTACTACGCCTTTGCATGTCGCAGCTCTAAACGGCCATGAAGACGTAGTGGAATTGCTCTATGCCAACGGGGCAGACATTAATGCCATAAACAATTATGGATATACACCATTGCAATTGGCACTGCAATATAATCACAACGATGTGGCTGAGTTTTTACTTGCCAAATTAGCGGACTCCAATACCCATAACAATTTTGGGTATACCCCTTTGCATAATGCGGCGGGTCATGGACAATTGGACATCGTAAAATTGTTGCTGGCAAGAGGCGCTGATGTTAATGCCAAGGATAAGGATGGTTTTACACCTTTACATTTGGCAGCACAGAATGGATCGAAGGATGTTGTGAAGTTGTTACTGGCCCATGGTGCTGATTTGAGTGCTGATGAAAATTACTACAAGAGAACGCCTTTGCAGATGGCAGCTAAGGCAGGTCATAATGATATAGTGGAAATGCTATCTCCTCTGAATGGCCCGGTAGTACGCGGACAATTGGATTCGGTAAAACTGTTGCTCTCCACAGGAGCTGATGTGAACGCCCGGAACAAGGACGGTAAAACGCCTCTGTTTAAAGCAACTGAAAAGAATGATAAAGATATGGTAGAACTACTTTTGTCAAATGGATCCGACGTTAACCTAGGTTATTACGATGAAGAGACACCCCTGCATTTCGCGGCTGACAATGGGTACAAGGATATTGTGAAATTACTTTTGTCAAAAGCTGCCAATGTAAATGCAAAAGACCACGAAGGAGCGACGCCATTGCATTTAGCATCAAGAGACGGTGATATGGACGTTGTTGAACTATTAATAGCTGCCGGTGCTGATGTGAATGCAAGGAACAAATATGGTTCGACGCCCCTACATGAAGCAGCAGCTGGAGGGGACAATGACGTCACGGAGTTGTTGCTTGCAAGGGGTGCGGAAGTGAATGCCAAGGACGATGCTGGAGAGACGCCCCTGCGCATAGCATCACATCATAACAAAAAGAACGTTGTGAATTTACTACGTGAGCATGGCGGCCATAAATAAACTGTAAATGTTAGACGGTAATCATAACACAATATGAAACTAAAAATACTCGTTTTAACACTTTTATTTACATTTAGTCAAACAATTTATGCCCAAACAGCGAATGATTGGCTAAATAGTGCGCATGAAAAATATGTTAATAAAGACTTTGAAGGCGCAATTACCGATTGTAGTAATGCCATAGCCTTAGATCCTAATTTTACTAACGCATATTACAACCGGGGTTTTATAAAAATTATGCTGGGCCATTATGCCGATGCTATACCTGATTTTGACCAGACCATTGCTTTGAACCCAATGTTGATTGAGGCTTATAATAATCGGGGCACCTCAAAAATGGAGTTAGGCCATTATCCCGAAGCGATCGCCGATTTCGATAGGTCAATTGCACTTAACCCGAAACATGCTACCACCTATGTTAGCCGTGGACTGGCAAAAGATTATTTAGGCCAATATGCCGATGCGATAGCTGATTATAACCAGGCTATCATTTTGGAACCACAAAATAAATTTGTCTATGTCGATCGGGGCATTGAAAAAGATAAATTAGGGCTTTACATTGATGCAATAGCCGATTTTGACCGGGCGATTGCACTTGACCCCAATTTACCATTAGCCTATAACAATCGGGGGTATGCTTATTATAAATTAGGCAACACCAAAACAAATTATCGGAAAGCCATTGAAGATTATGATAAGGCTGTTCAATTAGACATCAACATTAATAAATCTTACTTGCAATATCGCGATGATGCAGCAGCTGCTATGGATAAAGCGAGAGACCAGTAGTCAAGGAACACGTCCTTCGGACAGGAAAGACGTTGTGAAATTACTGGGCGAGTACAGTGGTCGCAAATAAAATGTAATCGTGAAAAGCTAACCCGCATGTTCCAACGTAGACATTTGAAAAGGCTAAAAAGGCGGCCTACTGTGATGCATTGACAGATAATATTACGCGTTAATGGGTTTTTAAGGATACATTAGAGGTATTTAAAAAGTAAATGGAGCTTCATTTAAACTCATAACGACATCAACAGCAATTACAGTTCCTTTTTCATCAAACGAAACGTTAATTATTTTTGATTTCTCTGGTATTGGATCATTGTATACCCATGACCAAATTAAAGAAGCACCTCTGCATTTTTCAGAAAATCGCCTAACGTAAGAAGGGCAAAGAGCAACCCCGGATGGGTTGCCCAAAAGATTTAGCACATGTTTCTTATCCGATTGGCTTATTTTAATATTTTTATAATTTTCATTGGGAAAACCTGTCAGGTCTTCCTTAAATGAACTATCATAAATTTTAGCATTCAACGTATCATTTTTAAATTCTAAATAAAATAGCCTAACGGAAATACCAGCACCAGAACGAGTGTACGTATACTGCTTGCTGAAAAAATATTTTAGCATTACATAATTGCCAGTGCTGGTAAACATAGTTTGTCTAAAGAATGGCTTACCTAATAGAATAATTGCTTCATTTATAGTTGTTTTACCAACCTCAATCTTATCCTTATTACGGGAGTCAAAGATTTTCCCCGTAAAACATCCTGCAATTAGAATGGTGATTGGCATAGAAAACCAAAAAAATCTAAAATATTTCATTGAAGCGAAACCCTCCTTTATCACGAGTAAAATTTATTGACAAAAAAATCTTTTAACCTGAATGGTGGCAATTATTACTTGGTTCGATATCCCAATTCATATTCACGCTATCCATAACTAATGCATTGATTTTTAATGTTTTGGTTGATGCAAATAATTTGCTAACCAATGTTACAAAAAAATAATCGCTTTTGTGATTATTGAAATTAAATTATAAAAAATATCTTATTGTAATAGTATTTAATCCTACCATTTAACATACGCTCACATTGGGAAACAATTAAATTCTAGCGTCAACGCACAAGCCCAAATAGATACGGTAAGAATTTTGCCCCGATATCCTTCTACGTTCTTGAGCGTGAGGGCTCAAAACAACATTGTTCAAGCGTGGTCGAAAGAGCGTAAAGACTTAGTTTTAAAGCTAAGTCTATTAATTCACTTAATCTCTACCCCCTTCTGCCCCCGAATATCCGCCGATGAACTCCCCACCATCACCTCCACCGGCTCCTTCTCCACAACAAAGCTTTTCTTAGCCACATCCCAATAAGCCAATCCAGAAGCCGGTAATTGAATATCAACCGTTTGTGTTTCGCCTGGCTTTAGCGTAATACGTTTAAAACCCTTTAATTCTTCCAGGGGCCTTTCAACTTTTGATTTGAGATGTTTCACATAAAGTTGCACTACCTCATCGCCGGCGCGGCTGCCGGTGTTTTTTATATTAACGGTTACGGTTAGCTCACCATTCTTATCCAGTTTATCCGTGCTGGTTTTTAAGTTGCTGTATTGAAAGGTGGTATAGCTTAAGCCAAACCCGAATGGATAAAGTGGTGTGCCCTTAAAATACATATAGGTACGGCCGTCCCTGATATTATAGTCCATCATTGGCGGTAGCTGGGCCAATGAATCAGGCCAGGTTTGCACCAGTCTGCCGCCGGGGTTGATATCACCGAACATGGCATCGGCCAACGCGTTTCCTTGTTCCTGGCTGCAATGGGTGATGTGAATAATTGCCGGGATATTAGCCTGCTCCCAGTTAATGGCGTACGGAAAGTTGCTTACCATCACCAGAACGATGTGCGGGTTTACTTTGTACAGGTTTTTGATCAACGATTCCTGGCCGGTATCTAAGGAGATACTTTCCCGGTCAACCGCTTCCCGGCCCTCACTTGGGCCGTCCACCTTTTTCCATCCTAAATTACCGGTTGGGTTATTGCCCAAACAAACCACCACAACTTCGGCACTTTTTGCCATGGCAATCGCCAAATTGGGGTTTGTTGTTTGACTGACAGCCACATCAGCCGCCAATTTGTTTTTTATACCCTCGGCAATGCTTACGCTATAGGGCGGCGTTCCGCTATACCAATCCTGCAATACCTCGGCGGAGCGCGGGCCGACTACGGCAATTGATTTGAGTTTATTCTTATCAAGCGGCAAAAAGGCACCGTCGTTTTTTAAGAGTACGATTGATTTTTGTGTGATCAGCCTCACAAAATCCCGGTTTTTTTGCGACAGCCAGGGCTCCGGGCCTGTACCAATATTAGCATAAGGCACTATTGCCGGCGGATCGAGCTGGCCGAGTTTTATCATTACCCTGAACACGCCGCGCAGCACCTGGTCGATATCCGCTTCGGTGATCAGCTTTTTTTGCAGGGCCTCATTTGTGCCGGCTTTGTAGTTGTCCAAAAATTGATTGATGCCTGCTTTTATGCAGCCCGCGGCAGCTTCTGCGGGGGTAGGGAAATAATGATGGGCTGTTACCAATAGCCTGTATGCGCCGCCGTCAGTGCAGATGATCCCGTTTTGGCCCCATTCGTCAACGGTAATATTTTTTAACATGGGGCTTACTGCCTGCGGTATGCCGTTTACTTTATTGTACGAGGCCATATAAGCCCTCGATCCCCCCAGCTCAATACCCATGCGGAATGGTACCGAATAATATTCACGGAAAAGCCGCTCATCAAAATCCGATGAACTGCTGTCGCGGCTGTTTTCGTTGCTGTTGGCCAGGAAATGTTTCATCAGGGCGGCAGTTGTCCAATATTTGGGGTCGTTACCCTGCAGGCCTTTTACATACGCTACTACCATGGCGCCGTTGAAAAACGCGTCCTCGCCATAGCATTCTTCGGTACGCCCCCAGCGGGGATCCCGGCCGATATCCGCATTTGGCGCCCGCACCACCAGGCCGCCCTTATGATATTTTTCGCTTTGAAATAGATAACGGGTATCGAAGGCCTCGATAGCTCCTGCTTGCTGCAGCAGGTCGGGGTCCCATGTTTCGGCCATGCCAATTGATTGCGGAAATATAGTCGTGGGCACAGGCGTTTTTCGACCCCAGCCGCCGGGAAGCCCCATTGCTAAACCATGCAGGCCCTCCACATGGCCGGTACCTTTAACGCCCAGGCGCACAATTGTGGGGTTAGTGCCCAGGCAGTTCACTTTTTCGTCGAGCGTCATCAGCGAAAGCAGGTTGGTGATCCTGTCTTCCGTTGGCAGCTGCGGGTTTTGAAAAGGGTATTTATATTGTGAAAAAGCGGTTTGTGTCAGCAACAGTAAACCCAGGCCAAACAATAGCGTTAACCCGTTGAAAGGCCGATTGATTTTTAACATGACGTTTTTAAGTTTACACTCAAAAATAGGTAAAGTTTGATTGAATTTTTCGTGAGTTTAGATGATAGAGTGGTTCATAGTTCATAGCTCATAGTTCATAGCCGAAGCTGTGGGGCCATTAGCAGTAGCAGTGGCAGTGGGAAGGACGGAGCGGGACGGAAAAACATGTAAGCGTATTCCATTTTCACGACTTTCCGCTTTCTTCTTTCCGCTTTAACTTTCCCCCTAAACTCCGGCCACGATCCATTAACAAAAACTGCTATTACTACTAATTCGCCTGCCGCCTAAACTCCGGCTATGAACCATGAACAAAACTGCCACAGCTAACGCCTCTGCCGCTCATTCGCCATTCTCCTAACCTCCGGCTATGAACCATGAACCATGAACAAAAACTGCCACTACTACTCTTTCAGCTCTTTCCGTCTTCCGGACTTTCGGACTTCCGGACTTTCCGGCTTTCAGCTTTGGTCTTTCTGCCTTCAGCTCTTTCCGTCCTTCGGACTTCCGGACTTTCGGACTTCCCGACTAAAATACCTATCTTCACACCCCGAAATTCTACAAACGAAAAAATGAAATTATTAGAAGGAAAAACAGCGCTGATCACCGGTGCGTCAAAAGGCATAGGCCGTAAAATTGCAGAGAAATTTGCCGAGCACGGCGCCAATGTGGCTTTTACCTACCTTTCGTCGGTTGAAAAAGGCGAAGCCCTCGAGCAGGAGCTGCAAAGTTTTGGCACAAAGGTAAAAGGCTACCGCAGCGATGCCTCTAAATTTGATGAAGCCGAAAAACTGATCAATGATATTGTCGCCGATTTTGGCACCCTGCATATTGTAGTGAACAATGCAGGTATCACCAAAGACGGCCTGCTGATGCGCATGACCGAACAGCAGTGGGACGAAGTGCTGGACGTAAACCTGAAATCTATTTTCAATGTAACCAAGGCTGCGTCAAAGATTATGATGAAAAACCGCAACGGCGTGTTTATTAATATGAGTTCTGTCGTTGGTGTGCAGGGCAATGCCGGCCAGGCCAACTATGCAGCCTCAAAGGCGGGCATTATCGGGTTTTCAAAGTCTATCGCAAAGGAACTTGGCTCGCGCAACATCCGCACCAACGTGGTGGCGCCCGGTTTCATCAAAACCGAAATGACCGAAGTGCTTGATCCGAAAGTGGTGGAAGGCTGGGCGCAAGCCATCCCGTTAAAACGCGGCGGCGAAACCGAAGATGTGGCCAATTGCTGTGTTTTCCTGGCATCGGATATGGCGTCGTACATTACCGGGCAGGTGATACCGGTGGATGGGGGAATGCTGTAAGAAATTTCTGATTTCGGATTTTCGATTGCGGATTGGGAATTTTTTGACTGCGGAGTGCGGATTTTCGATTGCGGAATTGGGGTTTTTGAATGCGGAATTGGAGATGTCGATTGCAGGCAAGCGCCTAAAAGATGCCCCTCCTTGAGTTCGCCTCTTGAGAGCTACCGTATGGCCAAAAGCAAGACCATCTTGCAAATCAATGCCTCGTAGAGGCAACCCGTTTGTAGAAATAGACAAAAAAAGAATTTTGCCCCGTAGGGGCTACCCAATTCACGAAGCGCAGATCCAAAAGGGGGCAAAATGATTGATTAATTTAAATTCTACAAACGGATAGCCCCTTCAAGAGCGGAAAAAGCGCTTGATTGATTGTAAAAAAGATGGGTCCACACAGTAGCTTGGAAAGGTTAGGGGTGCGTCCTGCCGGTTTCACGAGGATTTCATTCGGGCCTGAGCCATCTTACCGGACGATAGCTTTGATTACCAGTGACTTATGACTACCTGATAGCTATCGGGTGTGCAATTGGGGTGTTTGAATTTGAGTCAGTTATATAGTTTTCATCAGTGTGAAAAGCGCCAATACATCTATCCTGTCTATATTGATTGGTTGCCTGTCATTCTTTGGATTCAGCTGTCAGCAAAAGCAGTCCAAGTCTTTTAATTGCGTCGGATTTCAGGATACCCTTCTTCACAAATTTGTTTATAAGACAACAGACATTCCGCCAAAACCTGTTGGTGGTAATGAAACTATCAATAAGGCAATTACTAAATATTTCAAATACCCTGATGAGGATGTTTCTGGCAAAGTGCTGGTTGCATTTGTGGTAGAAACTAATGGCAAGATCGACGGCAAAAGGACAATTTATGACCCGTCAGGAAAAGACAGCCTGTTCAGTAAGCAGCTTTTAACTATTTTAGATAAAGTCAAATGGCAGCCGGGAATTTGTAATGGGGAAAATGTGCCATGTTTATATATATTTCCATTGAATGTCGACCTCGTGGAATAAAACTATTACACTGTCATATCACAATAATTTCGCATTTTGCAAGTCAACGTAATGCGTTCGTTTTGATACGCAAAGTATATGCAATTTCTATTTTCAATTACCTGGGGAACGGTTTCGGGATGGTGGGCGCCGGCCTGCCTGGCGTTGGGCCTACTATACGCCTGGCTGCTGTATCACCGGCCTGAAAACCTGGGTAAACAACTGCGCTATTTGCTTTTCGCTTTCCGGGCGCTGGTGGTTTGTATTATAGCTTTTTTGCTGCTTTCGCCGCTGGTGAGGTCGGTTAGCTATAATCCGCAAAAGCCTCTGGTTTTGGTGTTGCAGGACAATTCACAGTCGATAAAAACATTCCAGCCGCCGGCAAATGCGTCAACAGGCGGAGAAGTGTTGCAGGGAATGGTGAATGGTCTGTCGGGCCTGAAAAAGACGTTGGGCAGCGATTATGATGTGCGCGAATTTCATTTTAACAAGGATGTTGCCGACGGCTTAACTCCCGATTTTAGCGGTAAACAAACGGATGTTTCAAACGCCCTGAAGCAACTGAACGACCGGTTTGTAAACCAGAACATCGGCGCCATTGTTTTGGCGACGGATGGCCTATACAACCAGGGAAGCGACCCGCAGTATGAGGCAAAAAACATCAAATCAACCATTTATACAGTCGCTTTAGGCGATACCGTTGCCAAACGCGACCTGTTGATTGGCAATGTGAGTTACAATAAGACTGCCTTTTTAGGCGATGATTTCCAGATAGAAGTTTTGGCCGAAGCTTACCAGGCAAAGGGCGAAGCGATGCGGCTCACCGTTGCCGAAGACGGGCGGCAGGTAGCCGCGCAAAGCATCGACATTAATTCGAACGACTTTCACCAGGTAGTACCCATTAAACTGAATGCCGATAAAAAAGGCGCGCGCAAATTTTCCATCAGCATTGCGCCTATAAAGAATGAGATATCGGTTCAAAATAACAACGAAACGATTTACGTGGATGTGCTGGATGCCAAACAAAAGGTGCTGCTGGTGTACGACGGGCCGCACCCGGATATTGCCGTGATCCGTCAGTCGATCGAAAGCAATAAGAACTACGAGGTGAAGGCAACGCTGGCATCGGCGCTCACATCGGCAAAGCCATCGGATTATAGCCTGCTCATCCTTTACCAGGGTTCGGCTGCGGGAAACAACATATTGCAGGGCCTGTTGAAGGCCAAGATGCCGGTATGGTATATCGCCGGCGCCCAAACCGACCTGCCGGCGCTCGACCAGGAACAAAAATTAATCCAGGTCAGTGCCGGGCCCGAACAAATGCAGGAAGTATTTGCACAGCCCGCAACCGATTTTACCGATTTTACCCTGTCCGACTCGGCACGAAAAAAGATAGCGGCTTTTCCGCCGCTGCTTGCGCCCTATGGCAGCTACAGCTCTCCCCCGCCAGGGAATACCCTGTTCCGGCAACGCATTGGCAGCGTGATCACTTCGTACCCCCTGCTGGCATTTGGCGACGTGGGCGGGCAGCGGATCGGTATATTAAGCGGCGAAGGCTTGTGGCGCTGGCAGCTCTCCGAGTATCAAACCTATGGCAACCATCATTCGCTGGAGGAACTGTTCGGGCAGGGCGTGCAATATTTAACGGCCAATGCCAACCGGCAGCGTTTTATTGTTTACCCCTCAAAGCGCGTGTTCGACGAGGATGAAAATGTGCTTTTGAACGCGGAGCTTTATAATGACGCGCTTGAACTGATCAATACCCCCGATGTCAAGATCGATTTGAAAAGCGACGCCGGGAAAAGCTATAGCTTCCTGTTTACGCGCAATAACCAGAGTTACCAATTAAATGCCGGCGCGTTACCGGTAGGGGAGTACACCTATACAGCCAGCACTAAGATCGGTACCCGTCCTTTTACAGCCACGGGGCAATTGATCATCAAACCCCTGAACCTCGAGATGCGGCAAAGCGCAGCCAATTTCCAATTGCTGAACACCATCGCCAAACAAAGCGGCGGTAAAATGCTGATGCCCGGCCAGGTTGGGCAGCTCCCGGCCCTTATCCGCAGCAACGAGAACATCAAAACCATCGTTTACGAGGATAAACACTACAACGACCTCGTGGATATTAAATGGGTTTTTGTGCTGATCGTGGCATTATTGAGCTTCGAATGGTTTTTAAGGAAACGTGAAGGTGAGATTTGATGTCGAAGTCAGATGTCAGAGGCCTTATGACATAGATTTATCATTTCCAGTTTGATGCATTTGAAAAGTATTACGCCGACAATTTCGGATTTTTTCGTTCGTGACAACACATATCGGACCATCAAAAAAGAGGGTCATTTTTTTTCGTTGAGAAAAAACAAAATCGAATCAGTAAAGTCAAGTAAACCAGTTAATTAACACCACCAACAAATTTTCGTAACGTAACTCGTAGTGTAACGTCACGGTACACTTATTGTACCCTCACGAAAACCCGATTTCTTTCCTCCATAAAAGCATAACATATTTGTCGGCGATTGCGGAATTTGATTAGTAAGTGCATGCCGTTTATATAAAAAAGTCATCCCCAATCCCAATCCCAACAATAGTCGGGATCGGGATTGAGGACCCCACCAGATATTCATGCCCCTTGTCCGCCATAGCTTCTATTAGCCGCCGTAGCTAAAGCGAAGAAGGCAGCGACGGCGGAATGCTTTTACGCCATTGCCTGCACCGAAATCACAATAAAATCGTTTATAAACGCCATAAAAATTGTGAAATTTCACAATAAAAATCGGGGAATTCATAAGGAAATCATAGCAAAATCACAATAAATACACAAACAAATCATAACAGTTCACAATAGATACACAAGAATTATCTATCGTATTTCTCCCAAAATTAGCTGTAGATAGCTGATAATTAGTTCTTTGACATATTAAAAATTCATCCGGTACGATTCAGCTCGGCTGTAGAGACGCAATATTTTGCGTCTCCGACCTTCATTATCCTAAAAGCCAGACTTAGTCTCAAAGACTTTGTAAGTCTTTTTCAAGCATATACGCAGGCCGCGCGTGTCTCGCAGAGAACCTGGCACAACCCTGTGACGCTGAAAAGCCACCATGAAATCACTAGTCGAAATTAAACATAAATATATGATTATCAATTATATAATGCCATATTCGACTTCGCAAAAGTGTTTAAAATGATATTTTTAACCCAAAAACAGCAAAATTCAGGAATTGCTTGTCCCCGCAGCACAGGTATCCCGAAGATTTGAATTGTGGCCAAAACTCCTTCCCACGGGAAGGGTGCGGCTGCCTGTGAAGTGGCGGGAAGGGGTTTCGCCGCCAAGCCGGGACGATTGACATTTTTCGTCCCATTCTCTTGCAGAATCTGCGCTGCATATTTATTTCAAATGAAAGTCTCACAACTGCCCACTCACCGTTCACCACTCACTACTCAACCTTCAAACTCTTGATTGGGTTCATATGAGCAGCCCTCATAGCCTGGAAACCGATGGTTAGCAGGGCGATTAGGGTGGTGACTACGCCCGCCGCTAAAAACACCCACCAGTTGATATTTATGCGGTACGCAAAACCCTGCAGCCAACTGTTCATAGACAACCAGGCGACCGGGAACGCGATCAATGCGGCTATCGCCACAAGCTTTACAAAGTCACCCGAGATCAGCATTACGATCTGCATTACCTCGGCCCCTAAGACTTTTCTGATGCCAATTTCTTTGGCCCGTTGTACAGTAATATATCCTGCCAGCGCAAAAAGCCCAAGACATGCTAGGAAAATGGCCAGTGTTGAAAAAGTACTGAATATTTTGGCCGTTTGCTGTTCGTTATGGTACAGCATGTTGTAATTGTCATCCAAAAAGTGGTACTCGAAGGGTCGGTGAGCCACATACCTGCGCCAGGTGTCATTAAGGGCCTGCAAGGTGGCCGGAATGTTTTGCCCCGAGATCTTCACGTAGCATTGATAGGTGCGCGTATAACCCGAATCAAGGAAAATAACCAATGGCTTTATCGGCTCGTGCAAGGGTGCGAAATGAAAATCTTCCACCACGGCTTTTACAGTCCCTTTATTGAAATTCAGGTAAAGCGTTTTCCCGATAACCTGGCCGGGTGTCAGGCCGAGCGCCTTTACAGCCGATTCATTCAGCAGGTAAGCATTATGCCGGTTGGGGTCGGTACTTGACGCGCCTGATTGCTGCCAGTCGGACAAGCTATAGTCGCTCCCGGCGACAATGTGCACACCGGCGGTGCGGACAAAATCAATATCGGTAGGCGAAACTGTCACCAGTGTGGCTGCGGCCGCAGGATCGGGGTTGGACCGCAATGCATCAGGCCAGCCGATATTGGTCATTTCCTGGTAACCGGAGCTAACTGATTTAACGCCCGGCACCCTTTCGAGGGCATCTTTTATTGGCTGGTAATTTGCCCGCATGATGCCATCGACCGGCAGCACGATCAAATGATCCTTGTCATAGCCCAGATCTTTATGCTGGATGTAGGAGAGTTGTTCGAAAATAGTGGTCGTAGAAATGATCAGGAACACCGACACGATAAACTGGAAAACGATAAGCGATTTTCTAAGCCCACCGCCTTTTGCGGAAAAGGAAAACCCGGATTTCAGCACTTTGATCAGTTTGATATTGCTCAAAATGAACGAAGGATATGCGCCCGAAGCAAAGCTGATCAAGGCAAAAAGCAACATCATCAGCCCAATTGCTGCAGGATCTAACAAGGAGGCCGCGGTCAATGGACGCTCGACCAAAGTATTGAATAAAGGCAAAACGAAAATTGCCAGCACGATGGCCAATACAAAGGCGATGAAATTCAGCAGCAGCGATTCGCCGATAAACTGCAAAAATAGCTGCCACTTAGCCGACCCTAAAACTTTTCGGATACCGATCTCCGACGTCCTGCTCACCGACTGGGCAGTAGCAAGGTTGGTATAATTAACACAGGCGATGCAAAGTATGAGCAAGGCAACAGCGATGAGAATGTAGATATAGGTTATATTGCCGTTGGGTTCGAGTCCGTTAAGCGTAGAGTACAAATGCACCCTTGTTAAGGACTCCAGGTGAAAAATCAAATAATCGTTCCCCGTCATGCCGACATCTTTTTGGGCCTTCATGTAGGTGGCTATACGTTGTTCGAGGCCGGGCCTGTCCTGCGCGTTGTGCAATAAAAAATAGGTAGTATAAATTTCGACATTCCAGGAGGGCGCGTTTGCATTCGGAAGGCTTGCGTACGAAGCAACAAAATTGAACTTTAGCTGTGAATTAGCGGGCGCATCTTTGGCTACGCCGGATACAATGTAACTTTTGGCGCCGCCGATCAGCAACAGTTTGCCGAGCGCTTTGGAGTCGCCAAAGTATTTTTTTTCCATCGACTGGCTGATGACGATTTTACCCGGCGCATTCAGTGCAGTATTGGCGTCGCCTTCGGTCAGCGGAAAGGAGAACATTTTAAAAAATGTGGAATCAGCAAAGTAAAACCTTGGTTCCTCAAATGTCTTTTCACCATAGCGGACTACATAGGGGTCCCTGCTGCGTATCCTTACATATAATTCAATTTGAGGGAAAGCCGCCGCCAGCCTCGGACCCGGCATGGAGGATGTTGTCCCGATCATGTTTTTTGTACCGTTAACAGTGTATTCAGTGGTGACCCTTACCAGCCGGTCGGCGTTTTTATTGAACCGGTCGTAACTTAGCTCGTTCCACACATAAAGCCCTATCAGGATGCAGGAAGCGATACCGATGGTTAAGCCCCCGATATTTACAAGGCTGTATAATTTGTTTTTAGCCAGGCTGCGCCAGGCGATTTTTAAATACATTTTTAGCATAAGCCCCCCAACCTCCGCCAGCTGGCGGAGAAATTTAATTGTTAATGATTAATTTAATATTCCATCCTACCTCAAACGAGCAATCCAGTGTTGTCAATTACTTTAATGTTATCAAATTCCAGCAGCCACTCCCCCGCTAGATAGCGGGGGCTGGGGGGGCCTATTCAGCCTTCAAGCTCTTTATGGGGTTCATATTAGCAGCCCTCATAGCCTGGAAGCCGATCGTTAACAAAGCAATAGCTGTTGTAGCTACACCGGCCCCTAAAAACACCCACCAATTGATGTTTATGCGGTAGGCAAAACTTTGCAGCCAGCTATTCATAGCCATCCACGCCACCGGGAAAGCAATCAGTGAAGCGACTGCAACCAGCCGGATAAAATCCTTTGAGATCAACATAACGATTTGCATTACTTCGGCGCCGAGGACTTTTCTTATGCCGATTTCCTTCGCGCGCTGTACCGTGATATATCCCGCCAACGCAAAAAGCCCCAGGCATGCCAGGAAAATTGCCAGTGTTGAAAAGGTACTGAATATCCTGGCGGTTTGCTGTTCGTTATGGTATAACACATTGTAGTTGTCGTCCAAAAAATGGTACTCGAACGGCCGGTGGGGTACATACCTGCGCCAGGTATCGTTAAGGGCTTGCAGGGTTGCCGGGATATTTTGTCCTGAAACCTTTGCATAGCATTGATAGATATGTGTGTAGCCCGAATCAAGGAAAATAACAAGCGGTTTTATCGGCTCATGCAGGGGCGCGAAATGAAAATCTTTCACAACAGCCTTCACTATTCCCTTACTCCCGCTCCGGTAAAGTGTTTTCCCGATCGCTTGTTCGGGTGTCCAGCCGAGGGCTTTTGCAGCCGATTCATTTAACAGGTAAGCCGTATGCGGATCGTTGCCGGGTCCTGCGGCTGTCATTTGTTGCCAGTCGGATAAGCTGTAATTACTTCCGGCTACAAGCTCCACGCCCGTTGTTTGCACAAAATCAATGTCTGTGGGCGAGGCATTGATATACAATGGCGTTGCAGCGGCGCCAGGGCTGGTAGTTACCTCATCGTCCCAGGTTATATGGGTTATTTCGTTAGCGCCGCAGCTGACGGCAGTTACGCCGGGCACCCTTTCGAGGGCATCTTTTATCGGTTGGAAATTCGCCCGCATGATGCCGTCAACCGGCAATACCACTAAATGGTCCTTGTCATACCCGAGCTTTTTATGCTGGATATACGACAACTGCTGGAAAATGATAGTGGTGGAAATGATCAGAAACACGGATACGATAAACTGGAAAACAATGAGCGATTTTCTCAGGCTCCCGCCTTTTGCCGGGAAAGAAAACCCGGACTTCAATACCTTGATCAATTTGATATTGCTCAATATAAAAGAAGGGTACGCCCCCGAAGCAAAGCTGATCAGCGCAAAAAGTAGGATCATCAATCCGATTGCTGCAGGAGTTAACAATAAGGTGGGGTCTAAGGGCCGTTCGACTAAGGCGTTAAATAAAGGCAAAACGAAAATGGCAAGCACCACCGCAAAAACAAAGGCGACGAGATTTAATAAAAGGGACTCACCGATAAACTGCATAAAAAGCTGCCATTTAGCCGAACCCAGCACTTTGCGGATGCCAATTTCGGAGGTCCTCGTAACGGACTGTGCAGTGGCGAGATTGGTATAATTAACGCATGCAATACCAAGGATAAGCAAGGCAACGGCGACCAGGATGTAGATATAGGTAATATTACCGTTGGGTTCGAGGCCGCTGAGCGAAGAATACAAATGCACCCTCGTTAACGGTTCCAGGTGATAGATCAGGTAGTCATTACCGGTGACGCCGAGATCTTTTTGCGCCTTCATATAGCGAATGATATTTTCTTCAAGGCCGGGCCTGTCCTGCGGGTTATGCAGCAGAAAATAGGTGTTGTAAATTTCCACGTTCCACGAAGGTGTATTTGCATTTGGCAGGCTTGCATACGAGGCGATAAAGTTGAATTTTATCTGTGAATTGAGGGGCGCATCTTTGGCCACGCCCGATACGATGTAACTTTTGGTACCTCCAACCAATAATAGCTTGCCCAGTGCGTGGGCGCTGCCAAAGTATTTTCTCTCCATCGATTGGCTGATCACAATTTTACCGGGCGCGTTCAATGCCGTGCTGCTATCGCCCTCAGTAAGAGGAAAGGAAAATATTTTAAACAAAGTCGAATCGGCATAATAAAACCGAGGCTCAACAAAAGCCTTTTCACCGTACCGGACTACATAGGGGTCGAAGTTTCGTATCCTTACGTACGATTCAATTTGAGGAAATGCTGCCGCCAGCCTCGGGCCCGGCATAGAGGCGGTTGTGCCAACCCGGGTCTTTGAGCCGTTGACCGTGTACTCGGTAGTAACGCGCACAATACGGCCCGCATTTTTATGGAACCTGTCGTAGCTTAGCTCATTCGATACATAAAGGCCAATCAGGATGCAGGATGCAATACCGATGGTTAAGCCCCCGATATTTACAAGGCTGTATAATTTGTTTTTAGCCAGGTTACGCCAGGCTATTTTTAAATACATCTTCAGCATGATCTTTTGGTTAAGAGAACTTAAGGAAAATTGCGGACGACCGAACCTATTTAGCCAACCAAATGCCACGATTATAAGAAATTAATAATCAGTCAGTTATTATGCGAATATCACGGTCAAACTGTACGCTTATGATACGGTTCCCTGTTCATTTGTGAACGTTTGCAAAGGGCGGATTTTTACCGGGGGTTCCACTTTTGTGTAAATAAATTGTGGGAATTTCGGCTTAATCAGCTTTTATAATATCTTACAAAAAAAAGAGCCGCCAGGATAATTGATGCCAGCTACCAACGTTTCTTCAAGCGCTTTCGACATAGGCGAAAAGCATAAATTACATGGATTAGATCATTTGCGGGCCGTAGCCATCACGGCGGTCCTTTGTTTTCATTACCAGTTTTTTGGCCACCCCGATTGGGAGCGCGGCAGCATCAGCGGTTTTGGCTGGACAGGCGTCGATCTCTTTTTTGTATTGAGCGGGTTTTTAATTGCCGGCCAATTATTTGAAAGCGTTGCAAAAGGCAAACCGGTTTCGGTGCGCGAATTTTTCATCAAACGGTTTTTCAGGATCATACCGCCTTATATGCTTGTATTAGCGTTGTACCTGGCCATCCCGGCAGTAAGGGAATGGGGCCACCTGTCGCCGGTATGGAAGTATTTTACCTTTACCCTCAACTTCGGGCAGGACCCCGGAAAGTACGGCACCTTCAGCCATGCCTGGTCTTTATGTGTGGAAGAGCAATTCTATTTGCTGCTGCCGTTGGTGTTTTGGCTTTTCAGCTTTGGAAAGCCCGGCAAAAAGCCATTTTCTTTGGTGGGCGCGCTGTTTATTGCGGGCATTATTTTGCGGCAGTTTAGCTGGAAATACTTCGCCGGGCCTTACCTGGACACTGACAGTTTTGGCGCTAAATGGAACGAGTTTGTTTATTACCCAACCTATAACCGGCTCGATGGCTTGCTGGCTGGAGTAAGCATCGCCGGCCTGTTTACGTTCTACCCGGCTGTTAAAAATTGGGTTAACCGGCACTGTTATGCAATCCTGGTAACAGGGGTACTGCTTTTAACAGCAGCGTGGCAGATCAGCAATATATATGCAAGCTACATTACATCCACCTACGGTTTCCCGATTGTTTCGCTGGGCTATGGCCTGGTTTTGGCAGCATTCGTTTCGCCATCCTGTATCTTTTACCGGCTAAAGTCAAAGGTCACATCGTTTATTGCAACCTTATCTTATGCTATTTACCTTTCGCACAAGATCGTCATTCACCTGGTGCAAAAGCAATTAGAAAGCTTCGGGTTGGATAAAAACAGTGTTTGGACGATGTTGATCTGCGCGGTTTGTATCGTCGCCGGGGCGTTGTTGATACGGTATTTGATCGAGAAGCCGGCGTTGAAGATGCGGAACAGGATTTTGGAGAGGCTAAAGTCAAGCAAAAAAATAATAATTGAACCCAGTCACCTTGCTCTGGAGTTCCCTCCCAGGGGAGGGCAGGGAGGGGTTTAGCGAACTATTTAGTCCACCATGCTAAGGTCAAAGCCCTTTGGTAACTTTACAGCCGGGTCAATTTTTACAATTTCAATGATCTTTGCCTCAATTGAACGGAGTACGAAATGGGTGTTCTTTAATTGAGATTCCACGTCAAAACTTCGCCAAACGTCATGTCTTTGCGAAGTTTGTTGGCAAGCGGTACGAGGTAGGGTTTGTATGGGATAAATTTAGGCATTAAATATAATTTTCTTGTCTCGCGGCGAAACCCCTCCCTTGCCCTCCCGAGGGAGGGAATTTAAGAGCAGTTTGCCTATTCTTCCTTCTTGGCCTGCTGAATCACAAAAACATCCTCATTGTCCTTTTTCATAAGGTATTTTTCGCGGGCGAATTTCTCCAGCTTTTTCGGATCTGACGTTAGTTCATCAAGGTCCTTGTTTACCTGGGTGATCTCTTTTTGGTAGAAATCGCGCTCCTGTTTGAGCTTGCTTACTTGCTTGTAATATTGGTATTGAGAGAAAAGGTCGTTTTTATCAAAAAATATCATAAAAACCACAAAGGCCACGCTAACCAGGAAATACTTATTTCTGAAAAGATTGATCAGGCGTTTCATCGCAGTTAAAATTTTTGTTTAAAGCTATGCATAATGCTGGTTTAACGCAAGTATCGTTTTTAACTTTTGCACAATTAGGAAGACTTTAGAGCTGAAAGCTTAAAGACCAAAGCTAAAAGCCCGGAGCGCAGAGGAATGAAGTGATCTGTTTGTTTGAATCTAGTCCTGCTACTGCTGCTGCCACTGCCACTTTCCAGTTTCGTCGGCTTAATATCTTCTTCCTGCCACTGCTACTGCTACAGCCACTTACCTGTACCTTCGGCTTAATCCCTTCTTCTGTGCCCGCTGCTGCCGCTTAAGCTTTCCGATCTGTGCCTGTCGTTACGGCCATAGCCACGTCCACGCTTATTAGCCTGACCATGGCGGTTACCGCCTGAACCGTGCTTTTGCGGCGTTTGTGGTTTGGCTGCTGCTAAACTGTTAGCGCTCATCGGGTAGGGGTGACCTTCCTCAACCGGTATTTGTTTGGAAATGAGCTTATGAATATCCTTTAAAAACTCAACTTCTTCAGCATCACAAAAGGACAATGCCACACCGTTTAATCCTGCCCTGCCCGTACGGCCGATGCGGTGCACATAGGTTTCGGGAATATTGGGTAACTCGTAGTTGATCACGTGGGAAAGCTCGTCGATATCGATGCCGCGGGCGGCTATGTCGGTTGCGATCAAAACGCGTGTGGTGCGGTTCTTAAAATTGCTCAATGCCCGCTGACGTGCATTTTGCGATTTATTGCCATGGATAGCCTCGGCAGTGATGCCAACACGTACCAGGTCCTTCACAACCTTATCTGCGCCATGTTTGGTACGGGTAAATACAAGGGCGGTTTTTATATTCTTATCCTTTAACAGGTGGATGAGCAGCGCTCTTTTGTCATTTTTCTCTACATAATACAACGACTGTTGAACGGTATCGGCAGTTGTCGAAGCAGGCGTAACTTCCACGCGTTCGGGGCGGGTTAATATGGTATCGGCCAGCTGTTTGATCTCGTTTGGCATGGTAGCCGAGAAAAACAAGGTTTGTCTTTTTGAGGGAACTTTGGCGATGATCTTTTTTACATCGTGCACAAAACCCATGTCGAGCATACGGTCGGCTTCGTCGAGCACCAGCATGCGGATATGCTCCAGGTGTACATAACGCTGGTTCATCAGGTCGAGCAGGCGGCCGGGTGTTGCTACCAATATATCCACGCCGCGCCTTAAAGCGTCGGTTTGCGGGTTTTGTGAAACGCCGCCAAAGATAACCAGGTGTTTCAGCCCGGTATGTTTGCCGTAGTTGGCAAAGCTCTCATCAATCTGGATGGCCAGCTCGCGGGTTGGCGTTAAAATAAGCGCTTTTATCGTTTTCTGCTCTTTTTGCTGTAGCCGGTCCTGGTATAAAAGCTGCAGGATAGGTATCGCAAAGGCGGCAGTTTTGCCGGTGCCGGTTTGGGCGCAGCCAAGCAAGTCCCTGTTTTGTAATATAATGGGTATGGCTTGCTCCTGTATAGGGGTAGGGGTGGTATATCCCTCAGTTTTAAGAGCCCTCAATATGGGCTCAATTAAATTTAAATTTTCGAATGACATGTAATCGTTATGAAATTTTGCTTGCGCTAAGCAGTAGGGGATCTGAAGAGTATTCGGCGATCAAAACCGTAAAGCGGGCGGATGTTTTTTGCAAAGATACGCTTTTTATTGGGAAGTTGGGTTCTAGCATGCTTTACGAAAAACTCATCAACCTTGACGATTTAGTAATGCGCCCAAATCTTTCTGATTTTCGTCCCCAAAATCGTTTCTAATTCATTAACAGCCTCATCGTTAATGTCGACGGGCGGGTTCGTTATTAACATCGCAAACTTTGCAAAACCAGCTGGCCATTCGTATATAAGATCATTTAATGAAGTCGATTTTTGGCAGCAAGGCGTGAGAAAAGAAAGATCTTCAAATCCGGTACTATATGCTTCATCCATTGCATTTTGCCAAATTTCAATGTCAATATCCCCCTCGCAGTAATTGCATTTAACACTTTCAAAGTTTGCACCCTGGTCGACAAATTCAACGTCATCCGTATTGACAAACTCTGTTTCACAAGTCCTAAATGACTTATTTAAAAATTCCAGAGCTTTTCCCTCTTTTATCTGATCGGGAACAAAATGTGGATCGATTGAAATGAGTTTTAAATAAGTGTCAGACATTTTATTTGGGAATTGAGTGGTCTACAATCGTTTGGAAAGAAAAAACATATAAAAAATATAAATGAAAAAAATTTCAATGGAATAAAACTTCTCTGGATTGAGACTCTTACTCCTTATGATTCTTCAGTAGTTTTTACTTCAGTCCCCTTCGGCTCCTTCTTCAGCCACGCATGCAGCAAAATGACAATGGTACCCGCCATGATGGACATATCCGCCACATTAAATATGCCGGTTTGAAACGACAATACATGAAGTCAGTTAAGAGGTCGCAAACTTGACCGGGAATACATCTTAACTGATGAGTAAATTAACCCTTCGTCCAAGTCCGTACTCGAAAATCCTGTAGAGCGTTGATAATTGAATATCGCACTTGCCGTTTTCAAGTCGCGAAATATAGCTCTTTTTAGTTCCAATTTTGTCCGCGAGTTCTTCCTGCGTCATATTAGCTTCGCGCCTGGCATCCTTCAATAATTCACTGATGATAAAATATTGGGCGTTTTCTTCGAATTTATCGCGAAGTTCAGTTCCAATTTTACCGTACTGAATATCAAGTATTTCATCGAAATCTTTAGCTTGTTTTATTTTCTCGTTCTTTTCCATCGTTGTTGTTCTTTAGGATAAAATACTCTGCTTTTAGTTTTTCTGCCAATTCAATTTCCTTTGACGGTGTCTTCTGCGATTTTTTTTGAAATGCATTAAAAAGAACAACAAGATTCCCTTTGTCAAAGCAGCAAAAAATCCGGTAAATGTTAGTTCCTACCTCAGCCCTTATTTCATAGAGGCCATCCGTCCCTTCAATGTGCTTCAGGAACTTCTCCGGAACTTCATCTACAGTTGTAATGAGCTGAAAGACATAACCGATTTTTTCTTGTAATTTTTCCCCGGCCGCCACATAAAATTCCCTAAAGTAATGCCTGTAGAATATGATCTTTCGTTTTATCACAACACGAACAAAGTTAACTTAAAAGTTATCAAATTGCAAATTTCAGTAAGAGTAACTTCTCCTCATGATTGCTTTTCATCTAAACCGGTAGTTTCAGTCCCCGGCGTCTCCTTCGGCTCCATCTTCAACCATGCATGCAGCAAAATAATAATTGTACCCGCCATAATGGACATATCCGCCACATTAAATATGCCGGTTTGAAAGATGACAAAATCGATGTGCATGAAGTCAGTTACCGAGCCATGGGTGAGCCGATCATAAATATTCCCGGCGCCGCCGCCGATGATCAGGATGATGCCCAATACGGTTACCCGGTCGAGATTGGTTTTTACTAAAATATAAACCAGGCCGATTACAACAGCCAACAGCGGGAGAATATTTAAAAAAACCATTTTCACCCATCCGGAGCTGGAATCCCCCAGGCTTAAAAAAGCGCCTGTATTTTGCACCCGTGTGAGCAGGATATGGTCGAAAAAGTAGCGTCTGTATTCATAGTAGTGCAGGTTTTTCCGGGCAATGGATTTGGTAACCTGGTCGCAGCCGATGTTGAGAGCAAGGATTAGCAGGATGACAAGCGGCCTTATTAATTTATTTGATTTCATCTGTTATATCAATCCGGATCAATTTGACGGATGTTTATATCTATCGGGCGCAAAAATAATATTTTAAAGGATAGTAATCCCTTCAAACAAAAAGAAGCCGGCCCCAAAGCCGGCTTCCCAAAAATTCGTGCAATTCGAATAAATTCGTGGAACTCGTGTTAATTCAATCAGGATTTCCGGTGTTTGAAATATTTAAAATCTTTACCGATGAATTTCGCGCTGTCGCCCAGTTCTTCTTCAATTCGCAGCAGTTGGTTGTATTTGGCAACCCTGTCCGACCGCGATAGCGAACCTGTTTTTATCTGTCCGCAATTTAATGCAACGGCGAGGTCGGCGATGGTTGAATCTTCAGTTTCGCCTGAACGATGGCTCATTACAGTGGTATAAGCATTGTTTTGCGCCATCGACACCGTATTGATGGTTTCCGTAAGCGAACCGATCTGGTTTACTTTTACAAGTACGGAATTGGCCACTCCTGAATCAATGCCCTTTTTAAGGCGGGTTACATTGGTAACAAACAAATCGTCGCCAACCAACTGGGTGGTTTTGCCTAATTTGTCGGTAAGCGTTTTCCATGCGGCCCAATCATCCTCGGCCAAACCGTCTTCGAGGGAAACGATCGGATATTTTTTCACCCAATCAACCCAATAATCAACCATTTCATCCGGGGTAAGTTCTCTTTTGTCGGATTTTTTGAAGATATAAAGACCTTTTTCTTCGTTATAAAATTCACTTGAAGCAGGGTCAAGGGCAATGCATATATCCCCTCCCGGTTTGTAACCGGCCGCTTCAATGGCCTGCAGCAGCGTTTCAATGGCTTCTTCGTGCGAGGCGAAATTCGGTGCGAAACCGCCTTCGTCGCCCACAAGGGTCGAATATCCCTTTTTATGCAAAATGCCTTTTAGCGTATGAAAAGTTTCGGTGCCCCAGCGTAAAGCTTCCGAAAAAGTGGGTGCTCCAACAGGCATTATCATAATTTCCTGGAAATCGACTTTGTTGTCCGCATGCGCACCGCCATTCAAAACGTTCATCATTGGGATAGGCAAAGTGTTGGCGTTGACACCGCCTATGTACCTGTATAAAGGCTGGCGGCTTTCCTGTGCGGCAGCTTTTGCAACTGCTAAAGAAACGCCTAAAATAGCGTTGGCGCCCAGATTGCCTTTATTATCGGTGCCATCGAGCTCGATCATCAGCTTGTCGACGGCGTTTTGTTCAAACACATCAACACCGCTTAACTCTTTGGCAATGGTATCGTTTACGTTATCAACGGCTTTCAGTACCCCTTTGCCGCCGTAGGTGGATTTGTCATTATCGCGAAGCTCAACAGCCTCATGCGCGCCGGTAGAAGCACCGGAAGGAACAGCCGCACGGCCTAAAGCGCCGTTTTCGGTTAAAACATCTACTTCAATAGTAGGATTGCCGCGCGAATCAAGTATCTGGCGGGCATGGACATCAATAATCAGGCTCATTTCAAATTGGAATTTGTAAAATAATGGACTTGGTGTTATATATACACTAAGTTTTTCAACAGTTTTCAAATATACAATTTCCGGTAAACTCTGTATGAAATTACTTGAAGATTAACATAAAATTCATATTGACAATGATTTGGGACAATTTTTATTTTTTGGGATTTCACCGATTGATTTTTGATTTCACCGATTAACTTCAGTAATAGGGCCATTATATTTTTTGATTAGCCTAACTAACAGCGGACTGCCTGGCTTATTTTATCGCATCGGTGGTTTGGCAAACAGCAATTAGTAATAGTTCACACCGCTAGTTTATGAATGTCAGCGATAACTAATCGGTGAAATCACTTCCCGAAATCGGTGAAACTAAGCGCAGCGACTCACGAACGCCGCTGAAAAAAACAACCAGTGAATAATCCCAAAAAACTACTCCCACTTAAATGTTTTTACAGCCACCGCATAAACAACTATAAACCAGATGCCTAATATCAACAGGTCATGAGTTACATCGCCGAGGCCGGCGCCTTCAAATGCAACATCGCGCATGGCTTTGTTAAGGTAAGTTAGGGGCAGTATATTGCTTAAGCCCTGCAGCCAAACGGGGAAGGCTGTGGTGGCGAAAAAAGTTCCCGACAATAAAAATTGCGGTAATGTAATGATATTGGATAAAGGCGGCACGGTACTTTCATTTTTGGCGATGCCGGAAATAATGAAGCCGAAGCCCATAAAAATGATTAATCCGAATGCCGATAGAATGAGCATGTTGACGACCGTGACGAACCCGTGAACAAGGGTAAATCCAAAAAAGTAATGGCCAACGGTTATGATAAACAGAGCGCCTATCCACGAAAAAACGAGCCGGGCCAGGGCCTCGCCCAATACAATGCTGTATTTTTTAACAGGCGTGGCAAAAAATCGTTTTATCACCAGCGTTAACCTAAGACTTAGGAAAACGAATGCTGTGCCGAAAACCCCGCTGCTCAATAGCGAAAAACCCAGCATGCCGGGAAGTATAAAGTCAATGTATTTATACTCGCGGCCGTGAACTGTAGCCTCTTTTAGCTCGGCAATTGGTTGCGGCGCGGTATTGCCCCGGCTGTTTATCCTGAAAAACATGCCATCCAGCAACGATTTTAATACACCATCCTTTTGCGCCGATGCGGTGGTATATTTCATGCTAAGTGTGTAATATGGGGGCGTGGTATGGCTTTGAATATCCATAATGGCATCGATATCGCCTTTCGAAAGATTTTGGGCCATCTCGGCAGCAGACTGATTTTTAACCAGGTGAATGATCGGTATTTTCTTAATCGCCTGGTAAAGAGAGTCGCTGCGGGAGGTATCGCAAGTCTTTGCGACACCAACATCCATACTTATCGCTCCGCCGCCAATATTCGCGAAGACAATGATAAATATTAGCGGAAACGCTAAACTAAAAACCACCGCCGACGGGCTGCGTATAATTGAACGAAAACTTGCTAAAGCGATGGCGAGGGTAGCGCGGGTATTACTGTATTTTTTCATTTGGTTCATTAGTTCACTGGTTCATTAGTTCACTGGTTCATTAGTTCATTAGTTCATTAGTGTCGGCAGGGTAACAACCTGCAACCGGCTACTGCAAACTGCCCACTTGCAAGCTAACTCCCCCTTTAGGGGGTTGGGGGGTTGGGGGGTTACCCCTCCCGCCATTCCTTGCCAGTTAAATTGATGAATACATCTTCCAGGTTGGCCAGTTTTACTTCTTTTTTCCGTTCGAACCCGGAAGCAACCAATTGATCGATGAAATGATTGGGCGTATCGATACCTACGATGTGACCGCCGTCAACGAAGGCTACGCGGTCGCATAGTTCTTCGGCTTCGTCCATGTAATGGGTGGTAATTACCACGGTTGTGCCGGCGTCGCGTATTTCGCGGATCAGGTCCCAAAGGTTGCGGCGCGCCTGCGGATCGAGGCCGGTGGTGGGTTCGTCGAGGAAGATTATTTTTGGATTATTGATGAGCGTTGTGGCAATGGAGAAACGTTGTTTTTGTCCGCCGGAAAGGTCTTTGTATTTAGCTTTCGCCTTATCGGTAAGGGCAACTTTTTCGAGCATTTCGGCCGGGGTTTTGTCTATTCCATATAGACCGCAAAAAAGCTTGATCAGCTCGGTCAGGTTAAGATTGGGGTAGTAGCCCGCAGCTTGCAACTGCACACCGATTCGTTGTTTGATCTTATCCGCGTCGTGGTCGATGGAGAAACCATCAACGGTCACTTCACCGGATGTTTTTTCCCGAAGGGTTTCGATGACCTCCAGTGTAGTGGTTTTGCCGGCGCCGTTGGGACCCAGCAGGCCGAATATTTCACCGTCGTACACCTCGAAGCTAATACCTTTTACAGCTTCAAAATCGCCGTATTTTTTTACCAGGTTTTTTACGGTAATGATAGGTTGTTTTGCCATGCTGCAAAAGTCGTTTACAAAGTTGGTATTTCAATTATATTTTCATCAAAAGACAAAGTATTACGGCGGTAAATTTAACCGCCTTTCAGGGCGTATTTTATTTTACGAGATGCCCGATGGAATGAAGAATAGCGTGTAAATGTTCAACAGCTTTTAAGGCGAGATGAACGATATGGATAACGAGTGGCGTTTTCATTGTTTTGCGAGATTTGTATGACAAAACTGCAATGGGAATGATTTTTTAGCTATTGGTTTTAGGTAGAATGGGGGAAATCGTCGGTGAAAATATTGATTGGGTGGGATGAAAGTAGGTCATTGGACTAATCGGCTATCCTGTACCAATGATCTGTGAGTTTTTTTACTGAAGTAATCATAGGGACGTTGCCATTTTTTAAATCACTTATCTCCTTCTTACCGTCGGTGTAAACAAAGGAAGAATAATGATCCAGAAATCCGCGGTCGATGTAGAACTCGACACGAACTGACCCGTCTAGATTTTTAGTGAAATAAATATCACCACCGTTGGCTATTGGAAAGAAATCATCGTCTACGATCGATCCCGACTTCACTTGCCCGTTTTTTACCTGGTCGACAATACTTTGTCTTTCATGCAGGCGGAGCACGAAATCCGTAAACTCCATTCCGGGCACAAAGCTTGTCAAAAGACCGATGGCAAAGGCAACACCAACGCCAACATGGTGATAACGGGTGTTGGTGGACCGATGAATGATCACATTTAAAAAAAAATATGATTGTGAGCAATAAACCTATTATTGAAAATGGCACCAAGACGATGAGCTTACCGAAGCCACTGGTGAAATAGTAAAAGTAAGGCCCCTGGAACAGAGCCATAGCCAGCAGGATTGTTGTAAGGTTAGTCTTCGTCTTTTTGGCCATGACAAAACATCTCGGGAAGCATTTGCTACTTATTTAGTATCAAGAAATTTTCTTACTTCAGGATTGACTGCTTTGGGATCAAGGCCTTCGGTTATTTTTAAATATTTTTTCGCACTATCGTGCTGCACAAAATAACTGTACTCCGATGTCAATTGCCCATAAAATCGAGGATTTCTCGCATCGAACTTTATCGCTTTTTTGGTAGCGTAAATGGAGGAATCCAAATAGGCTTTGTTTTTAGTTTCGAAGAATATATTTCCGTAACTAATAGACATATCTTCCCAAGCTTTCGAATTATTAGAATCAATTTTTAACGACCTTTTGAATAATGGCAGCGATTCTTTAAATCTTTTTTGCATCCCCAAAATATTGGCGAATCCCCAATATACATTGGCATTTAAACTGTCAAACAACCATACCTGGTTAAACCGCATCATCGAAGTATCCAACTGTTTAGCGTCAAAATACTGCCATGCCCGCATCAAAATGTTGGAAACTGCATCTTTTCTGCTTTTCGGTGTTTTATAGGCGGACAGAAATATTTCATCCGCTTCAATTTGTGCGCTACACTTTTTAACATGCCCAAACATTGGCAATTTATTTATTCCATCAACACAATCCTCCGAGTGAACGCAACTCATTATGGAAAAGGAAACGAAAAGACAAATTATGACGATGATTTTCATTAATAAGATATTAGGATTAAAGCTTTAAATATATCGAATTAATACTTAAAGCTTTAATTGCTATTTAGAAACGGCTACACTTAATTTATATGTAGCTGATCGCAATGTCAATGAACACTATTTGACTTAAATTCAATCAACTTACACGAATTAACCCCAAAACCAATTCATGAAATTCGATTAAATTCGTGTTTATTTCATCATCTCAATAAAATCATCAAACAAATACCGGCTGTCATGCGGGCCGGGGGATGATTCGGGGTGGTACTGTACGGAAAATGCTTTCTTCCCTTTTACCCTGATGCCTTCGATGGATTGGTCGTTCAGGTTTACGTGGGTGATCTCCACCTTATCGGATGCACGCACTGCTTCAGGCACTACGCCGAAGCCATGGTTTTGCGAGGTTACCTCGCAATGGTTGATGATGATATTTTTAACCGGGTGATTTAGCCCACGGTGACCATTGAACATTTTTTTGGTTGGTATGTCGTTTGCCAGGGCCAGCAACTGGTGGCCAAGGCAGATACCGAACATCGGTTTTTCCGATTTTAGGATATCTTTTACCGTATCCACGGCATAAGGCATGGCGGCAGGGTCGCCGGGGCCGTTGGAGATGAAATAACCGGTCGGTGCAAAGTCCTTTTCCATATCCGCAAAAGTGGTCCTGGCAGGAAAAACTTTGGCGTAAATATCGCGCTGATCAAAATTGCGCAGGATGTTCTTTTTTACGCCCAGGTCGAGGACGGCTACGCGGTAGGGGGCATTTTCGTCGCCGAAAGTATAGGTTTCGGTAGTAGACACCTTTGATGAAAGCTCCAGGCCATCCATCGAGGGTACTTCATCCAGCTTCTTTTTCAATTCATCAATATCCAGTATTTCTGATGAGATGATTGCGTTCATGGCGCCCTTATCGCGGATATGCCTTACCAACTGGCGGGTATCAATGTCGGATATACCTACGATATGTTGTTCCTGGAAATAATTCTGGATGGATTCGTTGGCTTGTTTACGGGTGTAGTAAATGTTGTAATTTTTACAAACCAGGCCGGCAATCTGTATTTTGCCCGATTCCACTTCAGCATCGGCGATGCCATAATTACCGATGTGGGCATTGGTGGTTACCATGATCTGTCCGAAATAGGAGGGATCGGTAAATATCTCCTGGTAGCCGGTCATGCCCGTGTTAAAACAGATCTCGCCGGTGGTGGTGCCCATTTTTCCGGCCGATTTTCCATAAAAAACAGTTCCGTCAGCCAGTAATAATACCGCCGGTAATTTGGTCAAATAACTCATTGCTTAATAAAAATGAAGGATTAAATGGCAGGATCGCCAGGTTTTGCACCCTATAAAAATGCGCTTGAAAATTGAAGTGAGAAACTTCCGTAATCACGGTGCAAAGGTAATTAAATAACACGAATTTCACGAATTGAGTGACACTAATTTCACGAATTTATTCGAATTTCACGAATTGAAACTTTCACGAATTGAAATAATACGAATTATACGAAGAAAATATTCGAATTGCGTATATTGAAAATATATTTGCTGTTTATAGTTGAAGATCGGGTATCATCAAACCGGGCATTTGGTCATGATCCGTTCTTTTTCGTGTTAATTCGAATAAATTCGTGAAATTCGTGCCCATAAATTCGCGCCATTCAAAACTTATCATCATGTCGGTACATAAGGAAGTAAAACGCATCACCACCCACATTTTGCAGGAAATGAAGGCACGCGGTGAGAAAATATCGATGCTTACGGCCTACGACTATTCCATGGCGGCCATTGTTGATGAAGCCGGAACAGACATTATACTTGTAGGGGATTCAGCCTCCAACGTAATGGCAGGCCATGAAACTACGCTCCCGATTACGCTCGACCAAATGATCTACCATGCGTCGTCCGTTGTCCGGGCGGCAAAAAGGGGCCTCGTGGTGGTCGATCTGCCCTTTGGCTCTTACCAGGGAAATTCAAAAGAGGCATTGAATTCGGCCATCAGGATTATGAAGGAGGCCGGGGCGCACAGTATTAAAATGGAAGGCGGGGTGGAAATAGCCGAGTCGGTGAGCCGAATACTGACGGCCGGTATCCCGGTGATGGGGCACCTTGGGCTAACGCCACAGTCGATTTACAAATTCGGTACCTACACTGTAAGGGCCAGGCACGAGGCCGAAGCACAAAAGCTTCGCGAAGACGCCTTGAAATTGCAGGAACTGGGCTGTTTTGCCATTGTGCTCGAAAAGATACCCGCTTCGCTGGCTAAAGAAGTAAGTGAAAGCCTCACTATCCCGACCATCGGTATTGGCGCCGGACGGCATTGTGATGGACAGGTTTTGGTAATTCATGATATGCTGGGTATAAACAAAGGCTTTAAGCCCCGCTTTTTGCGCCAGTATGCTAACCTAAACGAATTGATGAACAATGCAATAAAAAATTATATCAAAGACGTAAAAGACAAAAATTTCCCGAACGAAAAAGAAGAATATTAATACCTGAACAACAGTTCATAACGCATGGCCGGCCGCGTAAAACAATTTGTGCTGCCGGCTGTGAATACTAAGTTTATACCAAGGCTGCGATGGATAATCAGAGGCATCCCTAAATGATGAACTTTAAACGGTGAACACTAAATCCATGACAAAAACCCCTATTAAATATGTAAATCTCCCGGTGACCGATGACGACGTGCTGTTTGAAGATAACCACATCATTGCCATAAATAAACGCGCAGGCGACATTGTGCAGGTGGATGAAACCGGGGACGAATCGCTTGAGGATAAAGTTAAAAAATATATTGCCCAAAAATACGACAAGCCAAACGGCGCGTTTTTAGGCGTTGTTCACCGGCTGGATCGACCAGTTAGCGGAGTGATCATCTTTGCTAAAACCAGTAAGGCGCTTGACAGGTTGAATAAAATGTTTAAAGACCGCGAAATGCATAAAACCTACTACGCGGTGGTAAAAAACAGGCCTTATCCTGAGGCAGGCACACTTATTCAATGGCTGGTAAAAGACCCGCAAAAAAATGTAAGCAGGGCATATGACCACGAAGTAAAAGGCAGTCTCCGATCAGAACTCAGCTTCGAGCTGGCGGGCGAGGTAAATGGTTACAGTTTGTTAAAGGTAGATCCGGTTACCGGGCGCCCGCACCAGATACGGGTGCAACTGTCCACTCTGGGTTGCCCGATCGTTGGCGACAATAAATATGGCTACCCGCGCGGGAGCTTGCGCAAAAGTATCAGCCTGCATGCCAGAAGGCTTGAGTTTATACACCCCATCAAAAATGAGCCGGTAAAAATTGTGGCGCCTGTACCCAAGGATGGCTTTTGGGAAAGGTTCGAAGATATGATGGTGGGGTAGGTTTTGGTGGTGGAAAGTAGGCAGTAGGCACAGTAGGCAGTACGCGGAGGGTGAAAGGTCCGTATTTTTCTTTGTGCAAAATAAAGTTGCCTCAATTTAGTTTATAGCTGTAAGCTCCGGGTATATTGGCCGGATTTTATAATTTTGGCATCGTAAATAAATGAAAAACAAACCCACGATTTTTGTTCTTGTCGGATTCGTTTTGGTGGGCTTACTTGTAAATTCGTGCAAAAAAGAAAGCCAGGACCCTATACAGCAGCTTTTTACCGGGGGCACCTGGGAGTTGGCATCGGTTGTGGCAACTTATTATACGGGTGCTACCCAGGATTCAACCGTTACGTTAGATACCACCGCTATGTGCAGTGGGCAATTTTTTACTTTTTACGCCAATAACACCTGCACTTATACCAATTACGATTGTATAACCCAAACGCCGGCGGCTGCCACCTGGAGCCTTACGCAAAACAAGGTTTACCTGCAGGCCAATGTGGTTTGTAAGGATACAAGCGCTAAAGGGAGTTCAATGCCTTTTGCCTATGCACAAATTGAGAACCTGGGCCAATATTCCCTTGTATTGTATATCGGCGATATCCAGCCGAATTATTCGCTCACCCAATATAGAGTGATCTACACCTACGGATTTATCAGGCAAAAGGTAAACGGGGTTGACTAATGGTTAACCCAGTCCGGTTGTTATCCGCCAAAAATTAAAATAACACATCAATATCAATTTTACGCGGGAAATTTGTCCCGAAAATTTTATATTTGGTGGTTGTAAAAAAGCTGCCTCTGATTTATCGTTCTGGTTATTTGTTCTTAGTGAAACAGGTAATGCTGTACGGAAAACTGTAAAGCTGGCATTAAAAGCAAATTGTTTTAATGAAAAAAAGAATCGCGATTTTTGCTTCAGGGTCCGGGTCGAATGCTCAAAAAATAATGGAGCATTTTAAGCGAAATTCAGAGGCGGAAGTAGTTTTGGTGCTTACAAATAATCCGCAGGCCTACGTTTTACAACGGGCCGACAACTTCGAGATTCCCTCGCATATTTTTACCCGGAAAGAATTTTACGAAAGCGGCGACGTGATCAGGTTGCTAAAAAACCTGCAGGTGGACCTGATCGTGTTAGCCGGCTTTTTATGGCTGGTTCCTGAAAGCCTGTTGCAGGCCTTCCCCAACAAGATCATTAACCTGCACCCTGCCCTGCTGCCGAAATTTGGAGGCAAGGGGATGTATGGCGATAACGTACATAAAGCTGTACTCACCGCAAAAGAAGAAGAATCAGGCATAACCATCCATTTTGCAAGCGATAAATACGACGAAGGCGAGATCATACACCAATCCCGTTTTAAGATAGAGCCCGATGACAACCTCGAGGTGATCAAATTCAAAGGCCAGCAACTGGAGCACCAGCATTTCCCGAGGGTTATTGAGGGGCTTTTGAAGAAAATGAAGTCTTGACTTTGTAGATTAGTCCGGAAGTCCGAAAGAAGCTACAGCTATCAGTAAGTATATTTAGAAAACGCGGTCTCAATATCAATCGGTTCGGCATCCTGACCCTTTGAAAGATAGTCAAGCAGTTCTTCATCCGTAGCTTTTCTTCCGATTCCCCTTTCCATCGCAGCTATATCAAGTTCCCTAAACCCTTTCGCATTAGTCAATGATGTAGGTTCTTCCAATTCTTGTAAGTTCTTTTTTGAATTCTTGTTCATACTTTTAATTTACCTTAATTAGAGTTGTACATCACCAAAAATCGGTGAAATCAAACAAAAATCGGTGAAATCCCCAAAAACAAAAAAACTATCCTCTGATCTCTAATCTCTGATCTCTATTACCTACCTTTGCGGCTCAAAAATTTGCTATAAATGAGCCATCCAGTTCAAATAAAAAATGCTTTAATATCAGTTTATTATAAGGATAATTTAGCGCCTATTATACAGGAACTAAACCGCCTAGGGGTTAAGTTATATTCCACCGGCGGCACCGAAACTTTTATCCGCAACCTGGGGGTTGACGTGATCCCGGTTGAGAGCTTAACTTCCTATCCATCTATTCTCGGCGGACGTGTTAAGACGCTGCATCCAAAAGTTTTCGGGGGCATTTTAGCCCGGCGCGGCTTTGCAGGCGACGAACAACAGTTAGCAGAATACGAAATCCCCGAGATAGACCTGGTGATTGTAGACTTATATCCCTTTGAGGAAACGGTTATGTCGAACGCCGAAGAAGATGAGATCATCGAGAAAATCGATATCGGCGGTATTTCGCTGATTCGCGCTGCGGCCAAGAATTTTAAGGATGTGGTTATTGTGGCATCGAAAGCGGATTACGGTGCGCTTGAAGATATCCTGAAAACACAAAACGGTGAAACCGCCATAGACCAGCGCCGGTCATTTGCACAAAAGGCTTTTAATATATCCTCTCACTACGACACCAATATTTTCAAATATTTTAACCAGGAAGAACCGCTGCCGTTATTTAAGGAAAGCATACAAAGCAGCCAGGTGTTGCGCTATGGGGAAAACCCCCACCAAAAAGGCGTTTTTTATGGCGACCTGGACCGGATGTTTAACAAGCTGCACGGCAAGGAGCTATCGTACAATAACCTGGTAGACGTGGATGCGGCGGTCGCTTTGATCGATGAATTTACCGAGCCTACCATTGCCATTTTAAAACACACGAATGCCTGCGGGATTGCTTCGCGGAACAATATCAAGGAAGCCTGGATAGATGCGCTGGCCTGTGATCCTGTATCGGCTTTTGGCGGGGTGATCATCGCAAATGACGAGATCGATGGGGAAACTGCAACCGAGATCAGCAAAATATTTTACGAGGTTTTGATAGCGCCGGCCTATACTGACAAGGCTGTTTTGATACTAAAAGAGAAAAAGAACCGTATCATACTGGTACGTCAGCCTGTGTTGTTGCCGGCAAAACAGTTTAAAACGCTGCTGAACGGTGTGATAGAACAGGATAAAGACGAGGTGATTGAAGGGCCGGAGCAGATGAAGCTAGTAACCCTTCGCCACCCGACCGAACATGAATTGCGGGATTTATATTTCGCCAACAAGGTGGTAAAACATACCAAATCGAACACGGTAGTATTTGCCAAAAATAACCAGCTGATGGCCAGCGGGGTGGGGCAGACATCGAGAGTTGATTCGCTGAAGCAGGCGGTTATTAAAGCGGAAAGTTTCGGCTTTGATTTGAGCGGCGCGGTGATGGCATCGGATGCATTTTTCCCGTTCCCGGATTGTGTTGAACTGGCGGCCGAAGCAGGCATAACTGCCGTACTTCAGCCGGGGGGCTCTATCAACGATAAGCTATCTGTTGAGATGTGCGACCTGAAAAATATCTCGATGGTAACCACCGGGGTAAGACATTTTAAGCATTGAGATAGACACGAATTGCACGAATTTGAGATAGACACGAATTGCACGAATTTGATCGAATTACACGAATTAATATATAGACACGAATTGCACGAATTTGACGATATATAGACACGAATTGCACGAATTTGATCGAATTGCACGAATTTGATCGAATTGCACGAATTTGATCGAATTGCACGAATTTGACGATATATAGACACGAATTGCACGAATTTGATCGAATTACACGAATTGATATATAGACACGAATTGCACGAATTTGACCGAATTACACGAATTGGGTTGTTTGGGCGCGAATTTTGAAATTAGACAAAAGACAAGAAGTTAAAAGGTATATTTAAATAATGATAATTATTCGTGGAATTCCTTTGAATTAGCGAAAATTAGCGTCGTATATCGTTAGCTTTGCACACTATTTTGACAAGGATACCAAATGGGTTTATTTAATTTTTTTACACAGGAAATTGCAATTGATTTAGGTACAGCAAATACCCTCATAATACATAATGATAAAGTTGTTGTTGATGAACCATCAATAGTGGCTTTTGACCGAACGACGAATAAAGTGATCGCGATCGGCCGGCAAGCCATGCAGATGGAAGGTAAAACACATGATAACATCCGCACCGTAAGGCCGTTGAAAGACGGCGTTATAGCTGACTTTAACGCGGCGGAACACATGATCCGCGGAATGATCAAAATGATCAACCAGGGCAAGGGCTGGTTTTTTCCTTCGTTGCGAATGGTGATCTGTATACCTTCGGGCATTACGGAGGTGGAGAAACGCGCCGTGCGCGACTCGGCCGAAATTGCCGGGGCAAAAGAAGTTTACCTGATACACGAACCAATGGCCGCTGCGGTAGGTATCGGCATCGACGTGGAGGAGCCAATGGGTAATATGATCATCGACATTGGCGGTGGCACTACCGAAATTGCCGTAATTGCACTGTCAGGTATCGTATGTGACCAGTCCATCCGTACAGCGGGTGACAATTTCGACTCCGACATCGTTCAATATATCCGCCGGCAGCATAATATCATGATCGGTGACCGTACTGCCGAAAAAGTAAAGATTGAGGTTGGCGCCGCCTTGCCTGAACTATCGGACCCACCTCCTGATTTTGCCGTCCAAGGTCGCGATTTGATGACGGGCGTCCCCAAACAGATCATGCTTTCCTACTCGGAAATTGCGCATTGCCTGGATAAATCAATCTCGAAAATTGAAGAAGCGATACTAAAGGCGCTTGAAATTACCCCGCCTGAACTTTCGGCTGATATTTATCAAACCGGTATTTATTTAACCGGTGGCGGCGCCTTGCTGCGCGGCCTTGATAAGCGAATTGCCGCCAAAACCAAGCTGCCGGTACACGTAGCCGAAGATCCGCTGCGCGCGGTGGTACGTGGTACGGGAACAGCCCTGAAAAATATTGGGAATTTTAAGTTCTTAATGCAATAGGGGGTAGAGATTAGAGGTTAGAGATCAGAGATTAGGTGTGGCGATTAGAGGTTAGAGATTAGTTAAGACGCTTCTTAATAGCAAAATAGACCTGGATTCGTTTCCAAATGATTTAAATTTTTTCGAATATTAGGGATGAATTCATTTACTGACCTTGAAGTTTGGAAAAAGGCCCGGATTTTACGAAATAATATCTTTTCCCTGGTTAAATCATTTCCGGCAGAAGAAAAATATCGGTTAGTTGACCAAATCATTCGTTCTTCGCGTTCTATTGGAAATAACATCGCTGAAGGACATGGCAGGTTTCATTATGTCGATGCCGCCAAATTTTTGATAAATGCCCGGGGATCGGCAGCTGAAACTATCGACCATCTTTACATTGCTATTGACATGGGAATTATTGACGAAAAGATATTTGAAACTTTTAAACAAGATTGTGAGGAATGTATGAAGATGATAAACGGTTATATTACTTATTTAAGAAACCAGGGCGGCGGTAAAAGTTGATTGAGATCCTATTGTGGTTTTAGGTTAAAATACTAAACTAACCTCGAACTAATCTCTAATCTCTAACCTCTAATTAACTAATCTCTACCACCCATGCGTAACCTCTGGAGATTCATCAGTAACTATAACGCATTTTTTTTGTTCCTGATCTTTGAGATCGCATCGCTTGTTATCTATATAAAAAACAATTCGTATCCAAGGGCGGAGTTTATCAATTCGGCAAATAATGTTGCCGGGGGCTTTTACGAAAAGGTAAATGGACTATATGCCTATCTTTCGCTGAAGGATGTGAATGATAGCCTGGCCCGGGAGAATGCACACCTGCGTAACCTGCTGAAGACATCCTACTATGTAGATACAGTCACCCGGCAAAAGGTTTCGGACACCGTTTATAACCAGCAGTATGAATATATTGTGGCAAGGGTGATCAATAATTCTGTTAACAAAACCAATAACTATCTTACCATCAACAAAGGCAGCAAGCAGGGAATAGCCACCGGAATGGGCGTTATATGCAGTAAGGGGATCGTAGGCAAGGTGATATTTGTATCGGATCATTTTGCCCTCGTGCAGTCGCTCCTTCACAAGGATTCGCAGTTTAGCGCAATGCTGGCCAGCACGAAGGAAATCGGTTCTATAGCCTGGGGCGAGGATATGGACCCTCATAAAGCCGTGTTAAAAGAAGTATCGAACAACGCCCAGCCTAAGTTGGGGGAGTGGGTGGTTACTTCGGGTTATTCGCTTTTCCCCGAAGGGATACCCATTGGAAAGATCAGCAGCCTGCGCATTAAAGGCGGTGGTTATTCGTTAAACATGGGTGTAGCGCTATCGGTAGATTTTAGTAAGCTGGAATACGTTAATGTAGTGTACAACAAATTCGCAAAAGAACAGGACGCGCTGGAGGCCCGCCAAAAGAAAGATGAGTAAAAGCATTTTAATTAACCTGCTGAGGTTTGTGGTGTTGGTTTTTATACAGGTTTTCCTGTTAAAGAATGTCTCGTTGTATAATCTTTCCACGCCATACCTGTACATCCTCTTTATCTTATTACTGCCTTTCGATATACCCAACTGGCTGCTTTTCCCCATTGCCTTTATTACCGGGTTAACCATTGACGCCTTTTATGACACACCAGGACTGCATGCAGCCGCGTCTGTTGTGCTTGCTTTTGTACGTATATTATTTATTGGAATAACTGTTCAAAAGGATGGGTTCGACAACGAGCCCGAGCCTACATTAAGCAATATGGGTTTAAGGTGGTTCTTTACCTATATTCTGACGCTTACGCTTGTCCACCATTTCTTTGTGTTCAGTATGGAGTCGTTTAACCTTGCCGGTATCCAGTATACCATTGGCCGCTTTTTATTAAGTTCGGCGTTCACAATTATTTTGATCTTAATTTCGGGTTTAATATTTTTCAGAAGGAAAGAGCGGAAATGAACAGTTTTTTTGAGCGCAGGTATGTGATCGCCGGGATTTTTATCGTCATCATCTTTATTTTATTAGCAAGGCTATTTTACATCCAGATCATCGATCCGCGCTACGCTATTTACGCCAGCAAAAACGTTCTCCTGCCGATCATCCACAACCCCGCCCGCGGCCCGATATTAGATCGTACCGGGAAAGTGCTGGTGCAAAACGTGCCGTTTTACGATATCATGGTAACCCCTAAGATGGTAAAGCCATTCGATACCGCCGAACTTTGCAAATTACTTGGCTATGATCGCCCAACCTTTGACAAGCAATGGGAAAAGGCTATCAGGTACTCGCCTTACCGGGCTTCTGTTTTCGAAAAGCAGATTTCGGCCAGCACCTATGCGTCGGTACAGGAGCGTTTGTCCGAATTTCCGGGCTTTTATTCCCTACCGAGGTATTTGCGTACCTATCCCGATTCAGTCGCCGCGCAGTTTTTAGGATATATTGGTGAAGTGACGGATAAGGACATTAAACGGTCGGACGGGTACTATCATCGTGGCGACTTTATCGGTGTGACCGGTGTCGAAAAGTCGTATGAGTCGGTTTTACGCGGCCAGCGGGGGGTTGAAAACTGGATGGTTGATTCGAGGGGTAAGTACAAGGGCAAATATGCCGGCGGGATGTTTGATACGGCGGCAGTAGCAGGGCAGCGGCTCACTTCGTCACTTGATGTGGACATTCAAAAATTAGGCGAGCAACTGATGCAAAACAAAGTTGGAAGCATCGTAGCCATTGAGCCATCAACAGGCGAGATCCTTTGTTATGTGAGCAGCCCAACTTACAATCCTAACCTGCTGGTAGGCAGGGAACGGGGAAACAATGCCGCGAAACTCTACGAAGACCCTTACAGCCCGTTTTTTATCAGGCCGATACAGGCTAAATATCCGCCGGGTTCCTCGTTTAAACCGCTGAGTGCGCTGATTGCGTTGCAGGAAGGCGCCATAACACCGTCCACAACCTATTTTTGCCCCGGATATTATACAGCAGGCAACCGGAGATTCAAATGTAATAACGGCGAAGCCCACGGCCTGGTAAACTTGAGCAGCGCGGTGGCCAAATCATGCAACGGCTATTTTATGATGGTTTTTCAACGGTTGATCGATCGTTATGGAGTTAAACAGACCGAAAAGACCTTTGCAAAATGGCGGGCCGACGTAAATAAGTTTGGCCTGGGTACGAAACTTGACCTGGATATGCCGGGCGAAGCGAGGGGTAATTTACCAACGCCTTTGCATTATGATAATATTTATAAACGCGGTGGCTGGCGCTCAAGCACGGTGCTCTCCCTTGCGATCGGCCAGGGTGAGTTGCTGGCAACACCCTTGCAGATGGCTAACCTTGAATGCATTGTTGCTAACCACGGTTATTTTTACAAGCCGCATTTAATAAAAGCCATCGGCGCAGAAAATGTTATCAGGAAGGAATATACCGAGCGCAATTACGTCGGCATCGATTCGGGAAATTTTGAACCGGTGATTGACGGGATGCAGTCGGTGGTTGAAAACGGCACAGCCATACGATCAAAAATTCCCGGAATTATCATGTGCGGAAAAACGGGCACGGCCCAAAATAATCATGGCGACTCCCATTCCATATTTGTCGCCTTTGCCCCGCGCGATCATCCCAAAATAGCCATCGCTGTAGTGGTTGAGAACTCGGGCGAGGGGGCGCATTGGGCCGCACCGATTGCCAGTTTTATTGTTGAGAAATACCTGAGGGGCAGCATATCGCCCCGTGAGTCGGGGATTACGCCTGAATACTTTATGAACGCTAACAAACTGCCGGATATTTCTACCTATACCATTAAATCAAAGCCGAAGACAGCCCCGGTTGATACCAACAAAAAATTAAAAAAAGACAGTGTCAATAAACTGAAAGGTTTAAAAAGCGCTGCCCGCTATAATAGAAAAGACCGGACGGAACAGGTTTTAACGGCGAGGTTTAACGGCAAGTGAAATGAATAACCAGCGCAGCTTTTTTTTTAATGTCGACTGGGTGACGGTACTCATTTACCTCGCTTTGTGTACCATTGGCTGGTTCAATATACATGCTGCTGTTTTTGATGAGCGCCATCCGAGCATTATCGATCTGTCGACCAATTACGGTAAACAGTTCATGTATATCGTGATCTCGGTGGTGCTGGCCACCGTGATCCTGCTGCTCGAAAGCAGGTTTATTGCCGCACTTGCCCCCGCGTTTTATGGCATCACCATTGTACTGTTGATGCTGGTGCTGGTTATCGGCAGGAGTGTGGGGGGTAATGCCGCCTGGATTTCGCTTGGAGGCGGGTTTAAGCTACAGCCATCGGAGTTCGCGAAGTTTACCACCTGCCTGCTTTTGGCGAGGTACCTGAGTGCGACCAACGTTCGCATCACCGAAATGCGATCCTTTTTACTTGCCCTGGCCATCATAGGTTTCCCGATGGTGCTGATACTGTTGCAACCCGACATGGGCTCAACCCTGGTTTTTTATTCGCTTATTTTTGTTTTGTACCGGGAGGGGCTTTCGCCGTACTTTTTGGTGATCAGCGCACTTTTTATTGTGCTGTTTTTGACGTCGATATTGTTTACGCCTTTGGACGTTGTTGCTGTTACCTCCGGCGTGGCGTTGCTGGCGGTGCTTTTATTGAGGAAAAACAGGAAGCTGGTAATTACGGTGCTTGCAGGGCTTGCCATTTGCATTGCCTTCATTTTCAGTGTAAAGTTTATTTACAACCATGTGCTGCAGCAACACCAAAAGGTGCGCATCGATATTGTTTTGGGGATTAAGAACGATCCCCGCGGCCAGGGTTATAACGTAAATCAATCGAAAATTGCCATCGGGTCGGGTAAAATGTGGGGTAAGGGTTACCTGCGCGGTACCCAAACCAAATACTCCTTTGTCCCTGCCCAAAGCACCGACTTTATTTTTTGCACAGTAGGCGAAGAGTGGGGCTTTGCCGGGTCCGTAGTAGTTTTAGGCTTGTATTTGTTTTTAATCTTAAGGGTGATCATGATAGCCGAGCGACAGCGATCACCCTTTTCGCGGGTATACGGTTATGGGGTGGCCTCCATCTTGTTTTTTCATGTGATGATCAATATCGCCACAACCATCGGCCTGGCGCCGGTGATTGGTATCCCGTTGCCTATGGTGAGCTACGGTGGTTCTTCCCTGCTAAGTTTTACGATACTGATATTTGTATTGGTAAAGCTTGATTCGAACAGGATGGGGATTGTGTGAGGAATTTACGATTTACGGTTTACGATTTTGGCTGTGGGCAAAACAAGCTAACTACGCGTACCTTCTCTTCAACAACGCATAAAACTTCTCCACGGTAGCGGGCTTGCTGTCCCAGTTGTTTTTGGTGACGTAGTTAGTTTTTAAGAAGCGGGATGCTTCTTCAAAGGTGTTAAAGCGGTTAAGTATTTCGACGGCTTCGCTGTAGGCGAGGTTATAGCCGTTGAACAGGTCCTTCACGTAGAGCAGTTTATCGTTTAAGGTTATCGCTAACTTTATATCGCTGATGGGTTTGATGCTCAACTGCTCGGTGCGGCTGATGCCTTTGTCGCGCGACATCATTTGATTGATGGTTGGTATCCCTTCTTCGGCCGGCTCGGGTTCCGGGACATTTACAGTAACCGGTTCTTCTTCATGGACAGGGCTGGGTTCGGCAACCGGTTCTTCTTCCTCAACGGGCGCTTCTGTTTTCTTTCTTTTTGACACTCTTGACGGTTCTAATTCCACTTCGGGAATCTCGATGTCATGGGCTTCTGCTTCAGGCTTTTCATCATCGTCAAAGATCATGCTCTCGTCGAGTATCAACTCGTGCCTGATGGTTTCGGGTTCCTGCCTGGTATAATCGTAGTCGTCAGATGGAGCAGCGGATGCTATATCGATCGATGGTACAGGCCTGTCTTCTTCGGCATGTTCGGCTACTTCGAATTCGATCGGTTTAAACAGCTCCTTTTCCGGCTTTTTAGGTTCGTCTTCGGCATGTTTCATTTGCCGCACAACGGGTTCGAAGAATTTCTGTTCGTAGGTAGTTTCGCGCTTTTCGGGTTTTTCAGTCTTTTCGGGCTTCGGCAGTTTAACTTCCGATTGGGGTTCGGGCTTCGGTTCCGGTTTTGTTTCGGGCAATTTCCGTTCGTCCTGCTTTTGCAGGTTCAGTTTGTACAGGATTTCGATATGGTCGGCCAGGAAATGGGCGTTCGCGGCAAACAACTCCAGCTCCAGGTCGTTCAGGTCTTCTTTTCCCGTTTTTAAGTATTCGTATTGGTCACTCAGCTCCTGTATAATTCCACCTATTTTTTTAAAAACATCCTTTTGCTTCATGTCTCAATGTTAGAAAATGCCAATCAAAAGTAAGATTAAATTCTGATATTTGCGGCTTGCCGAGCGCAGGAGGATAGCGGTTTTGGCCCGGAAATGAACGTAAAACGGCTTCCTCCGCTTATCCCGGCAACTGAATCTTTAAAAAAAGCAAACACCTTGGTTTTCAACGAAGAAGTTTTCAAGCGCAAAAGCGAACTCGGCGGAAGCATCGAAGTGGTTTGCGGTTCGATGTTCTCGGGCAAAACGGAGGAGCTGATCAGGCGCCTGAACCGGGCCCGCATCGCGCGGCTAAAGGTAGAAATATTCAGCCCAAAAGCCGATACCCGGTACGGCGAAAATGCCCTGGTATCGCACAATTCCAATTTTATACCTTCTACACCGGTGGAAAATGCGTCTTCCATCTTATTGTTTGCCAGCGATGTTGACGTGGTGGGCATTGACGAGGCCCAGTTTTTTGATGATGAGTTGCCTGATGTTTGCAATGTTTTAGCCAACAGGGGCGTGCGGGTTATCGTGGCGGGGCTGGATATGGATTTTAAAGGGGAGCCTTTCGGGCCCATGCCTGCGGTGATGGCGATTGCCGATTCCGTTACCAAACTGCAGGCTGTATGCGTTAGATGCGGCAACCCGGCAATGTACTCCTACCGGCTGGTTGCCAATGATAAGAAAATCCTTTTGGGCGAAAAGGAGACCTATGAACCGAGGTGCAGGACTTGCTATTTGTTGGGGGATAGGTAGGGCGGTTAGTTTTAACACCAGAGGGGTCGCAAAGAACCCAGAAGAATAGGCAGGGCGGTAAATTTAACCACGGAGAACGCAAAGAAGGCGCAGAGAACGCAGAGAGATTTGCAAAGTTTGGTAGCTACCTGTTGCGTCACGGGTCGCCTTTGCGCTTTGGGCCGCCCGTCACACCCGCGCCGGAAAGAGGTATCCAGATAATAATAAGCTCCGCTAAACTATTTCTTCCATTAAAGCCCTGAACTCCTGGTATTGTGGCTAACTTCTCCCAAACAACAATTCCGCAATAAAATAACGCATTAACTAAAACAAAACATGTACTGTTAATTGTTATGAAGCAAGAACTGCAAAAAAAGCTATGGCCAAAAAAATACTGGTTATTGAGGATGACAAAGATATCAGGGATACCATTGCTTTGATTTTGAAAGAGGAGAATTATGATGTGGTGGATTCAGGCGATTCCAAGATCCTAAAGCACCTCCATCACCATAATCCCGACCTTATCCTGATGGATAACTGGCTTACCGAATGGAAAAGCGATGCAAACGGGCAGCAGCTCAGCAAACAATTAAAGACCGACCCCGCAACCAACCATATCCCCATTATCATCATTTCCGCCGTAAGCAATCTCAAAGAGATTGCCGAAGAGGGTTTGGCCGATGCCTGGCTGATGAAACCGTTTGATATGGAGGATTTGATTGCGATTGTGAAAAAACACATTAAAAAATAGTTCGAATCAGCTGTTTTTGATTTACGATTTACGAATTACGATTTTGGGAGTCTCCAGGAGGCCAACCCGCTGTCCGGATTTACAGATGCATCTCAGACATCAAACGCCCGAAATTTCAGCCGTTGTAGTGATAATCGTATGAAAATTTAATTTTTTATGCGAACCACGACATTCCGTAGTAAATATTCAATATGGCAAATAACTAATTATCAGCTATTTACAGCTATATTTTGAAAAAAAAGAGACCGTTTCCTGCTGTTTTTTTAATGGTGGTTGATGGTGATTTGCTTGTGGTTGATAGTGGATTGCTTGTGGTTGATAGTGGATTGCTTGTGGTTAATGGTGGATTGCTTGTGGTTGCCTCGTCCTGAAATAGGTTTACACTTGAGTAAGATAATCCTGTTTTTTGTTTACTGACAAGAACCTTACTTCGAGGAAACGCTTAAAATCCTCCCGGGGCATACGCGATGGCAGTTTTTCTTTCTTTTGAAAATAATTATGCAGCGCAGGGTCCTCTGCGAGAGACCCTGCGAGGACGGTAAAATCGATAAAAATTTAATTTTTTATGCGAACCACGACATTCCGTAGTAAATATTCAATATGTCAAAGAACTAATTATCAGCTATCTACAGCTATTTTTTCAAATAAAACAGGGTGTAATTCCTGTGTTTTGTTTGTGTATTTGTTGTGTATTGTTTATGTATTGTTTGTGTATCTGTTGTGTATCGTTTGTGTTTTGCTGTGTTTTTTCCTGAATCGTAACAGCTGGTCACACAATTGTTTCTACAATTATTGTCGGCTTAATGCGGGGTTACTGCTATGCTTTTCGCTCAATTATGGGCGATTATCCCGCCTAATGCGATGTTAATGCTATGTCTATTGCAGGATTATTACGCCCTCCCAACCCGCTACCCAGCGGGCGAGTTTATTTAACACTTACCACCCTGTTTGAAATCACCCCGGCTGCAGACGACGCATAAACTGGTGATTATAAACTAAATAAAAGAATACTTTTTAATTCATTTCTGCCGAACAATTTCCTTCCATCCCTCCGGCCTTACCCGGATTTTTAAAAATCCGAATGAGGGGTATTTAGATGCGGCGGGCATTGATATTTGCCTGCAGTCACGGACTTGCTTGTCACCGGGTGGCCTGCGTCATCTGGGCAAGTCCGAAATCCGATCAAATATGAAAGGTTTTCATGATCAAAAAAAATCGGGTTTTCGTGAGCGTACAGTAGCTGTAACGTGACGTTACACTACGAGTTACGTCACGAAAATTTGTATGAACAGTTAATGAACTGATTTTTAACGAGTTGTTTATATTTTTAAGGCATTCAAGGGGCCCCGCCTGTGGTCTTGATTTTCCTGAGGATTTTTTGGAATTAACACAAAAAATCCGCAGTTAAATTTTCGTGCAAATCAGATCGAATTTTTTTTTGTTGCCGATCGTTATTTGTTTAACAGTACATGAAAAAAGTATTTTTCAAAAAACTACAATTGTAGTTGTATAATTACAAAATTAGTTTTATAATTGTGCCATGAAACGTTTAAGCGAAAAAGAAGAAGTCATTATTAAGGCTGTTTGGAAACTGAAAAAAGCATTTGTGAAGGACGTGCGGGAAGAATTGCCCGACCCGAAACCTCATATCAATACCGTGGCTACCATGATGCGGAGAATGGCCGATAAAGGTTTTTTGAAGTACGAGGATTTCGGCGCTACCTACCGTTACTCGGCCTCGGTATCAAAAAAGGAATATACCAACACCTTCGTTAAGCCATTGCTTACCGGTTTGTTTGGTAACTCGATGAAGAACGTGGTTAGCTTTTTTACCGAGGAAGAAGAAATTTCGGTTGATGAACTCAAAGAGATCATCGAGATGATCGAGAACAAGAACAAACAATAAATTCTTCGGATATGGAAACTTTGATGGCGTACCTGGTAAAGGTTAATGTGATCTTCACCATTCTTTTTTTGGCTTATGTTGTTTTGTTTAAGAACGAGAAAGCGTTTTACCTGAACAGGGCATTCCTGTTGAGCACTTTACTGCTTTCAAGCCTCCTGCCGTTTGTGCCCGCCATCCATTCCGGTTCAGGCGGAACATTCCCGAACTATGTGACCGGAATAAACCCGCTAAAAAATGTTTTGCCAGCCGGGCCGAGCCTTCAAAACGTGCCGCAGCCCGTTGCCCGGGCTGCCTCGCATGGATCTTTTGCCGGGATTTTTGGGCATATCACGCTTATCCAGGTTTTCATGGGGATTTATTTGCTGGTGGTCCTGGTGTTGTTAAATAAATTCATTTACCAGTTGCTGAACCTGTATTTCCTGTTCAAACGAAGCAAAAACTACAAAGGCGACGCGGTAGTGTATTGTGAGCATAACCAGGATCTTTTGCCGTTTTCGTTCTTTAATGTCCTTTTTATCAATCCAGGAAGCAATTATCACCAGTTGGAGGAAATCATTGAACACGAAAAGGTGCACATCCGGCAGTGGCATTCCATAGATATATTATTAGCTGAAGTGTTCAGCATTGTTGCATGGATAAACCCGCTCACCATTTTTTTGAAGCGATACAACCGGCTCAACCTTGAATATATCGCCGACCAGGAAGTGTTAAACACCGGGATCGATAAGAAGCAGTACCAGTTAAGTATCCTGCAGAATTCGCTGAGCCCCAATGCCTACCCGCTCACTAATTTATTCAGCTCGTCAAAAATTAAACTTCGCATAAAAATGATCAACCAAAGTAAACCAACCGGGAAGCTATACAAATACCTGTTTGTGCTTCCGCTGGTGTTAATCAGCTATCTGCTCGTTAACCCTGTAATTGCCAACTCGGCAGGTATTAAAATTTCGAAGGCAGACGAAATGCCTTTGACTGCTTTTGAAGGCGTTTATCAAAACCGGGATGCCCGGACGGCCTATTATAAAGTATCCGTGGTAAACAATGCGCTGGTAGCCAGCAGGCTTGATTTTAAGCAGCAATATGTATTAAACCGTGCCTCCGGGCTGACTTTTGAAACCACGGACCCGGCGACCGGCAAAAAGGTCATCCTAACTTTTTCAAAAAACGATGCAGGCACGATAAGCCAGCTGCGTGTTGATGACCATAGCCCGTGGATAAAAGTAAATGCGTATAAGCTAACCGACCAGATAAGAATGCCGCCCGGAATGATGAAGAAATTTGAAGGAGAATACCAGCTTGAGGCAAAACCCGGAACGTTTTTAACGATAACGTCAAACGGAACCGGACTGATCCTTAAGCAGAAATGGGACGGAAAAGAGATTGGCCCCTTCGCCCCGACCTCCCTTCTTGACTTTTTACAGATGGACGATGCGATGCCTTTGCGGTTTGTTAGGGACAATAATCGCAATATTGTAAAAATGTATGCCAGTGGTGGGGACGTATGGGATAAGGTGAAAGAATAGTCGCGAAGTCCGAAAGTCTGAAAGTCCGAATGTCCGGAAGTCCGAATGTCGGAAAGTCCGGAAGTCGGAAAAAGCTGAAAGCTGAAAGACCAAAGCTGAAAGCCCGAAGCGGAAAGAGCTGAAAGCTGAAAGTCGGGAAGCCTGGAGGAAGCTTCGATCAACGTTTCGGCAAAAAACTTAAGTTTTATAGAAGACTATAAAACCGCAATATAACCGAGCACCTGCCAACTGAAAGAAGGCAGGTGCTTTTTTATTATTTGGGCCGGGTGTTCGGGATATGCCGCCATTGTTATAAATTTAGATGGTTCTTTATTTTTAAAAAATGAAACATAAAGCTTTAAAGTTTTTATTTGCCTCGATTGCCAGTTTATTGGTCAGTTATAACGCTCGCTCGCAATCCGTACCAACGGTGGCTGTTAACAGCCCCAAAGACCTTGATGCCGGGCGGGTTAAAATTGATTCGTTAGATAACCTGCTGATGAGGGTATTGGGCGAACGTGAGCGAATTGCCGGTGCAATAGGCGCTTATAAGGCAAAAAACCATATTCCTCCTTTACAGGAAGCCCGCTTTAAACAGGTGGTTGAAAAGAGTATTGAAGCGGGGAAGAAAGAAGGCTTGTCGGCAGAATTTATTACTGAAATAATGAATTCGATTCACAAAGAAAGCCTGCGGATTGAGAATGACAGCACTTTAATGAGGCATTAGCCCGGCCAAACCCGTAAATGGTGAAAAAAAGCTTACTAATATTTATTGCACTTATAGGGGCTGTGGTTGCCGGCGCGCAGGATTTACCCGTGTGGAACGAATCGCTTAATTCCGCGGTAACTAACGACTGGCTGGTAAAGCCGGTGGGGACAAAAGCCGGGGTATTCAGGAGCAGCGATGGTAAAGATGTGGTGCTGTATAATGGATTGGTGAAGCGTGTCTTCAGGCTTGGTCCGAACCTGTCCTGCACCGGTTATGCCAATTTGTACACGGGGCGGCAGTTGCTCAGGGCGATAAGTCCCGAAGGCAGGTTAATTATTGACGGTAAAAACTACAACATCGGAGGTTTGTACGGTCAGCACCAAAAAGCCTATTTGCTCCCGCAATGGATAGACGGCTTTACCGCCGGCGCCAATGATTTTAAATACGCGGGGTTCACAGTCGGCCCCATCATTCCGCAACTCAGGTACAAAAAACGTTTTTGGGCAAGCGATAGCCGCTATGGAACGGGTAAAACAATATCCTTTCACTTCATCCCCGGCGCGCATGAGTTAGCAGGTTTAGAGGTTTGGGTGAATTATGAGCTTTACGATGGACTGCCGCTTATTGTTAAATCATTAACCATTAAAAATAATTCGGACAAGAGGTTCAAGCTCGACAGGGTAGTGAACGAGGTGCTCGGACTGGTGGAAGAGGATAGCGCAGTTGACGGGAGCTTTTTGAAGATGAAAAAGCCGCAGGGGATATACTTTGAGACGAACTATGCCTTTAACAATGCTATGCGTTACGAGCAAAGTGATCAAACCACACATTGGGAAACGGATACCGGCTATACATCGCAGGTGAATTCCAACCGGCAGACGCCGGTATTGATGGAGAATTATGAGGACAAAGGCCCGGGCATAGAACTAAAGCCCGGTGAAATCTTTAATTCCGTTCGCACCCATGAATTGCTCATGAACAGCTACGACCGGGAGGCGCGGGGACTTGCGGTGCGCAAAATGTACAGTGCAGTAGCTCCGTGGACGTTGGAGAATCCAATTTTTATGCACCTGGTGAGCAAAAATGATGCAGAGGTAAAAACCGCGATAGACCAGTGCGCGGCGGTTGGGTATGAGGCGGTGATTTTAAGCTTTGGCAGTCATTTACACATCGAGGATACCAGTGCTGCCAATATCAAACGCTGGAAGGCCCTGGCTGCCTATGCCCATAGTAAACATATCGCTATAGGCTGCTATTCGCTGTTCAGTTCGCGGTCTATTGGCCCGGAGACTGATGTGATCGACCCTGCGACAGGTAAGCCCGGAGGGGCATTTTTTGGTCACGCACCTTGTTACGGCAGTAAGTGGGGCTTGTGGTACCGGGACAATATCGAGCACTTTTTTACCATTACAAGCTTTGATATTTTTGAAAATGATGGGCCGTATCCAGGCGATGTATGCGCCTCGACAACCCATCCGGGACACGAAGGGCTTGATGATTCGCAGTGGCGGCAAATGGAGATCCAAAAGGGGCTATACCATTGGCTAAATGGGCATGGGGTTTATATTAATGCACCCGACTGGTATTTTTTGGATGGTACAAATAAAATAGCTTTGGGTTACCGTGAAGCAAATTTCTCGTTACCGCGGGCGGACCAGGAAATACTAAACCGTCAGAATATTTTCGACGGTACCTGGGATAAAACCCCGTCAATGGGCTGGGGACTTGTGCCGCTTACCGAATACGAAGGCGGAGGCGCTGCCGCCACTATTGAGCCGCTTGCAGATCACCTGAAGGATTACCGGCAACTGATGATGCAATATTACGGCGCCGGCATTCAGGCCTGCTATCGCGGCCCCCGCTTGTATGACAACCCTGAAACCGAAAAAGTGGTGGCAGAGGTGATCAACTGGTACAAAAAATATCGGGGCATATTGAATTCTGATGTGATACACCTGCGCCGGGCCGACGGCCGCGACTGGGACGGCATTCTGCATGTCAACCCATACCTTAAAAACAAGGGCTTGATAATGATCTACAATCCCACCAATGAAACAATTACCCGAAAAGTTAAAATACCGTTGTATTACACGGGTTTAACCGAAGTTGCCAGGGTACTTGAAGAGGAGGGTCCGCCTAAGGTGTATAAATTAAATCGTGATTATACGATCGATATGGAATTTAGCCTCGGGCCTGATTCCTATACCTGGTTTGTTATTCAGTAAAGGGCACCTCTAAAAACTCGGTTTTTTGTTTAGCCTCACCTTTGATTCCTCTCCAAAGGAGAGGAAAAGGAGAGTTTTTAGAGGTGCCCTAAAGAAGATGGCATTCCCGTTTGTTTTTCGGTGGAATTTTCTCATCATTACATCGAATTATAAATCAGTTTTTAATGATTCCCGCACTTAACCGGCTTTGTTGGACGGTATTTCTAACTATTATTTGTGTTAACAGCCAATGCCTTGCACAAAAAAAGATGACGGTGGGTACTCGTTATTATGTAAGTAATTCCGGGGACGACAGCAATGCCGGGACAATCAGTGCGCCTTTTAAGTCGATCCAAAAGATAAATCAACTTGCACTCCATCCCGGCGATGCAGTTTATTTTAAAGGCGGGGAAATTTTTAAAGGTGCAATAGTTATTGGTCCGCATAGCCGGGGCAGCGCCTTGCAACCGGTTACTATTTCCTCATACAGTGCAGGCAAAGCCGTTATTACTGCTGATAGCGTGCGGGCGATCAGTTTGTTCAGAACAAAATATGTCCGTGTAAGCCACCTCAGGCTGAACGGTTTGGGCCGAAAGACGGGGAATCGTGAAAGCGGCCTGGCTATTTTAAACAGTTTGAACGTGAGGGCAGAAGATATCGATATCAGTGGTTTTCAAAAATCGGGACTGCTGATCGATTCAGCATCGCATGTTTTGGCCGATCATGTTTTTGTGCATGACAACGGCTCGGCCGGGATAACGGTTGAAGGAAACGAAAAAAAATCATCGCGGGATATTATCATCCGGTATTGCCGGGCAGAAAACAACCCGGGCGATCCAACAAAACTGGATAATCACAGCGGTAATGGTATTGTGGTTGGGCATTGTACCGGGGTTTTGATAGCGCATTGTACAGCCACCAATAACGGCTGGGACATGCCCCGGATAGGGAACGGCCCGGTGGGGATATGGTGTTATGAAGCTGACAGTGTGGTTATTGAGCATTGTCTTTCTTATGAGAACAAAACCTCAAAAGGAGGTGCGGATGGCGGCGGGTTTGACCTGGATGGGGGCGTCACAAATTCTGTTATTCAATATTGTTTCTCTTATGGTAACCAGGGCAGCGGGTACTGCATTTTTCAGTATTATGGCGCCGGTCCCTGGCACGATAACGTGATCAGGTATAACATTACCGAAAATGATGGCACGGTGTCGGATTCGAGGGCGGGGTTATATATATGGAACAGTTCCGACGACCCAAAGCAATTTTATAACTGCAAAGTGTATGGCAATATTGTTTATAACGACCAGGTGGCCGCGATAAGCTTTTCGGACAAAAGCGAAAACGGGGGATTTGATCTTTACGATAACATTTTTGTCGGTAAGGACTCCCTGATCAAGGGCCGCGACCTGTTAGGCAGGTGCAGGTTTACCGGCAATGATTGGTGGAGCTTAGCCGCAGGATTTAATGCGTGGGGCGAACAGGATTTCAGGGCCTGGGCAAAAAAATACGGCCAGGAGCAAAAGAAAGGCAAAATCGGCGGGTTAAATGTAAACCCGCAATTTCGACATCCCGGCAAAACAAAAATCACATCGGAGGCACAAATCAGTTCGATTTCCGGATATGAGCTGCCGAAAGGTTCGGAATTGAAAAAACTGTTGAAAGGCGTCGCACAACCGGTATCCCAATAGTTGACAAATAGTGCGGGCCAAGAATCAAGAGCCAAGAATCAAGAACCAAGAATCAAGAGCCAGGGAGAAAGTGGCAGTGGCAGTAGCAGTGGCAGTTGCAAGATCAAGGGTTGGGATGAAAGGGAAAGGTCGAGGAGGGCCAAGAATCAAGAGCCAGGGAGAAAGTGGCAGTGGCAGTAGCAGTGGCAGTTGCAAGATCAAGGGTTGGGATGAAAGGGAAAGGTCGAGGAGAGCCAAGAATCAGGAGCCAGGGAGAAAGTGGCAGTGGTAGTGGCAAGATCAACGGTTGGGATAAAAGGGAAAGGTCGAGGAGAGTCAAGAACCAATCCCGCGCGTGCGGGAAAGAAAAATATGGATGAGATGGACAAATTGTCGAAAAGAATTGGACCATTTGGGAAGGTGTTTGGCCGCAAAGTGGCCGGAATTTACCTGCTTATCCCGGTTCCTTCCCGCAAATGCGAATTTGGCTCAACTATATGATTAAATATCTGATTTTCAGTAAATTATGTATATTAGTTCACTTGTGCAACACAAATATCCTACGCAGGTTGGGCTAAAGCCCAAATTCTGCACCTTTTAATACCGTTGGCTGAAGCCAAACGGCAATGAATAGAATATTCGAATAGTCAATTCAAAATAATTATAATAAGCTGAAGTATAGCATGTCATAAATATAAGATTGACGCAAATTCGCACGTGCGGGATTGTATCGCCAGGAGTACTTCGGACTTGGCTGGTAATACGCATTAATAATTAAAAATTTTGCCTGATAATTATTGCGATTTAATCCTTAACTTGTTCTTGCTAACCAATACTGACCAGTTATGAGAACAGGAGAGGAATTGAACGGGGAACGCCGGCCGGCCTTCACCCGCCGCAAGTTTATTTACAACGTTTCTGCCGGCATTGGCGCGGGCCTGGTGCTGACCAGCCCATTGATGAGTTTGGCCACTAACATAAGGTCTGCGGATGATTATACGGTAGGGCAGGTGATGGACGAGTTTATCAGTGAGGTTCCGGGTGGTGTTTTGAGCCCGACGGTTGACACCCTGAAAGCCGGCAGCCGCGACACTAAAATCACCGGAATTGTAACCACGATGTTCGCCACCATCGCTGTGATCAGGAACGCGATCGACCTGGGCGCGAATTTCATCATTGCGCATGAGCCAACTTTCTATAATCATCCCGATGATACCGACTGGCTGAAGGACGACGATGTATATAAATTTAAGATCAACCTGTTAAACCAGCATCATATCGCTATCTGGAGAAATCATGATTATATCCATCATATGAAACCGGACGGCGTAACCATCGGTACGCTTGAACAGCTTGACTGGCGAAAATATGCAGATAAGGACACCCTCAATATTATAACCCTGCCCGCGGTTACGCTAAAAGAATTGATCCATCATGCCAAATCGAAACTGAACATAGACAGGGTAAGGTATGTTGGCGATCCGCTGCAAAAATGTACAAGGGTATTGTTTATTCCAGGGGCTGCAGGCGGGAGGGTACAGATCGATTCCATCCGGCAAGTTAAGCCGGACGTGCTTGTTTGCGGCGAGATACAGGAATGGGAAACCGCGGAATACGTACGGGATGCGCTGGCCAAAGGCGATAACCTGTCCCTGGTGGTTTTAGGGCATATAGCCAGCGAAGAGCCAGGGTCGACGTATATGCTTAAATGGCTTTCGGAAAAGTTCCCCAGCATTAAAGCAACCCATGTACCCAGCTCGAATTCGTTGTCGTTTATGTGATATCCGGCATAGCAATCAAATTTAATTATCGAAGCAACCCATACCCTATGAAAACCCGTAATTGTTTTATTGTGGCAGCGATGTTCGCCGCATTATTTACCAAAGCACAGCCAACAAAACTTAAAACCGACACCGTGTTTTTTGAAGATTTTAACGAAAATAGCCTCGACCGTGCAAAATGGAATGTTGAGGTTACCGGGAACACGGTGAATGACGAGCAACAGGCTTACGTGGATTCATCCTCGACCCTGTACCTGGTAAAAGGCGCAGCCACCGAAGGGGCAACCAACGGGGCGCTTATGATACAGGCGCTTTACCGGCCTGGTTATACCAGTAAGCAAGGCAAAAAGTATGATTTTATATCGGGGAGAATAAACACCCGCAAAAAAATGGAGTTTACGTATGGAACGGCTTCGGCACGGATGAAGGTTACCGGTGGCGCTGGTTTATGGCCCGCATTCTGGGCGCTGGGTGAGGGCAGGTGGCCCGACTGCGGCGAGATAGATATGATGGAGACGGTTGGCGACTCTTCATGGTTCAGCAACGCGCTGCACGGCCCCAACTATTTTGGGAATACGCCCCTGGCTTATCGCTATCATTTCCCGCAGGGCACCGATGTAACCAAGTGGCATGTTTATTCGATTGATTGGAGCAGGGATTCGCTGGTATTTAAAATTGACGGGACTGTCACCTACACCGTTACACGAGCTATGGTGGAACATTATGGCCGATGGGCCTTTGACAACCCCAAATTCATTATCCTGAATTTTGCGCTTGGCGGCGGCTATCCACACGGTGTAAACAAAGTTGAAACGCCTTACTATGGTATTTCGACGGAAACAGTGAATAAAATAAAATCGGGCAATGCAAAAGTTTGGGTTGACTGGGTACTGGTCACTAAACAGGCCGGTCAATAGCCCGGCAGAACAAAAATGCCCCCGGTTGGGAGGCATTCAGTCCATATCGATGTTTTATCCCACCGTTAGCAGTTATTTTAATAACCGTGCCAATGATGCCTATGGCGGTATTCAACAGTACAACTTGAGATCGACGATGCTAATATCAGCAAAACGACCAGTCTTAAAATGTGCTTTTTCATAATAATTTGATAGATATATAATAACCAAGCACATTCTATGCCAAAAAATCGTTTGGATAGCTTTATTGTTTCTAACCCTTTATAATGGTTATTTTTATCAGTTATAAAATCATGCATATTATATATCCCCAGTTTACTTAATAAACATTGTCAGTGGTAATGAAAAGCGGGGTTCGGATATCGTTTCTTTTGACAGTTTTGTTTTTAATTAAAATAGGACCAATTGCAGCCCAGGCCCCGGCGATATCGTATACAACTCCTCAAACGTATTCAGTCAATACACCAATTGCTACGCTCATTCCGAGGAATAGCGGAGGAGCCGTTCCAGTTATGGCCTATGGCGAAGTTACCACGTTAGCCGGGAGCGGCACACAGGGTTCCGCAGATGGACAAGGCGCTGCTGCGAGTTTTAACCAACCAAGGCGTTTGGCTATCGATAAATCCGGAAATTTATACGTCGCCGACGTGTACAATAATGTAATCAGAAAGATTACGCCCGCTGGCTTGGTAACAACGCTCAATATTACCGGTTCGAATTTCAATGGTCCTGACGGGATTACGATTGACCAACTCGGCAATCTATATGTTGCAAACTCGGGCGACAACAGAATCGACGAAGTTACTCCTGCTGAAATAAATAGTGCGATTGCTGGCAACGGATCATACGGGTCGCAAAACGGACCAGGTCAAACGGCAAGTTTTAATGATCCGGTTGGCATTTGTATTGACAATGCTAACAATGTCTACGTTGCTGACTACGCAAACCAACTTATCCCGGTGGTTTGATCAAAATTTATCCCGGCCGGAAGTGGCTTATCTATCGTGTAGCCATATATAGAAATTTTACGTATCAGATTATTAAATCCGTCCCCTATATAGATATAGCCGGTGGAACCGTACGCAAGCCCAACAGGCCCATAAAAACTTGCTGCGAGGCCCTTTCCGTCAGACGATCCTTGGATACCGCTTCCCGCAAGTACGGAGATTACACCGGAGGGGTCAATTTTAAATATCTGGTCTTTAACGCCATCCGTTACGTATATATTGTTCTGTGGGTCTGCGATTACATCCATCGGGTCTCCAAATTGTTGGCCTGTACTTGCGCCTGCGAAAGTGGTTACATTGCCTGAAGGATCAATTTTCCTAACCAAACCGTTGCCC
>Ga0206864_1011_pt1 | contig 72150 bp, 60 predicted proteins | sample Alteio_BWOrgCont_42_FD_152632 | JGI IMG/M metagenome (GOLD analysis project Ga0206864, IMG submission 152632) | Enriched cells from forest soil in Barre Woods Harvard Forest LTER site, Petersham, Massachusetts, United States -... | ecosystem: Environmental > Terrestrial > Soil > Temperate forest >...
CCGGCTACCTTTGAAAGTGTTGTAGGTCAGCAGCATATCACTAATACGCTAAAAAACGCCATCAAAAATAACCAGTTGGCGCAGGCATTTTTATTCTGTGGCCCGCGTGGCGTGGGCAAAACTACCTGTGCGCGTATCCTGGCTAAAACCACCAATTGCGAAAATTTGCAGCCCAATGGCGAAGCCTGCGGCGTTTGTGCATCTTGTCAATCCTTTCAAAATGGCAACTCCTTTAATGTGCATGAGTTGGATGCCGCATCAAATAATTCGGTCGACGATATTCGCAGCCTGATTGAGCAGGTGCGCATCCCTCCACAGGCAGTACGCTATAAAATTTATATCATCGATGAAGTGCACATGCTGTCGCAGGCAGCATTCAACGCGTTTTTAAAAACGCTGGAAGAGCCGCCGCACTACGCCATTTTTATATTGGCCACTACCGAAAAGCATAAAATACTGCCAACCATACTTTCCCGCTGCCAGATATTTGATTTTAACCGCATCCGGGTTGAAGATATGGCTACCCACCTGGCCTCTATCGCACAAAAAGAAAGTATCAGCTATGAAACGGACGGCCTGCACATCATCGCCCAAAAAGCTGATGGCGGCTTGCGCGACGCATTATCCATGTTCGACCAGATCGTCAGTTTTTCGGGCGGCAATGTTACCTACCGCTCCGTAATTGATAACCTGAACATACTTGATTATGATTACTACTTTAACATTAGCGATAGTTTACTGACCGAAGACAGCGCCAGCACTTTATTGTTATTTGATGAAATATTAAGCCGTGGTTTTGACGGCGCACACTTTATATCAGGCCTATCCGAGCATTTCCGCAACCTGCTGGTGAGTAAAGATCAGTCGACATTGAAATTACTTGAAGTAAGCGAAGGAATAAAAACCAAATACCTGCAGCAATCTCAGGCATCATCAGTGTCGTTTTTGTTATCGGCCATGAATATTGCCAACCAGTGCGATTTAAGCTACAAGCTTAGCAAGAACCAGCGGCTGCAAGTCGAGCTGGCATTGCTTAAAATGTGCAATTTACAATCGGTGTTTAACCTGGCCGCAAACCCGATAGCTTCAATGTCCGCCACAGGCGAGCAACTAAAAAAAAAACCTGATCCCGCAGGAATAACCCCCGTAAAGGAAAATAAACCGGGTAATGAATTAGCTATCGCGAGTGATGCACCTGCGGTTTATCAAACGGTTAAACCGCAGGTTGATAATAAACAGCCCGTAAAAGAAGAGGTTACCGAAAAGCCAAAAGTATTTATACCTAATTTACATGCTGCCTCAACATCTGTAAAAATTCCTTCATTAAAGGATGTAGGTAAAACCAAAGAAGCAGCATTAGAGGAAGAAGACCCCTATATAAGGGGAACTGCCAAAGATGATTATACCCCCGACCAGTTTTTTAAATGCTGGAGCGATTTTGCGGCGATGTTAAAGTCAGATGGGAAAAAGAACGCCCTGACCATTTTTATTACCAATCCGCCAAAATTGATCCAGTCGGACCACTATGAAGTGATTGTTGAAAACAAGGTGCAGGAGACAACATTCAGGGAAGAGCGCCCAAACCTGCTTAATTTCCTTCGCACTTCATTACGAAATTTTAATATTGAAGTAAGCGTACGTATTGATGAAAAAGCTGTTATAAAACGCCCGTATACCGCGTCTGAAAAATTTCAGCACATGGCAGCAAAAAATCCGGCTTTAGTTGATTTGAAAAATAAGTTTAATTTGGATTTTGATTGACTTTAGTTCATAACAGTTCATAGTTGATAGTTCATGGTTGATAGTAGCTGCATTTTTTCTATGAACTATGAACTATCAACCATGAACCAATTCGAACTATGAACCATCAACTATGAACTAAAAATTTAACCATGAATTTTTTAAAAGCAATATTTAATGAGTTTACCGGCTTTTTCGGTTTCGGTAATTTGATTGACATTTTAAAGTCGGGCAAATACGATGAGCTGTTAACTTATCATGGTATTACATCTGTTTTAGGACCGCTTATACCGTTTTTGTTAGTTATTGAAATAATCAGGGCTGCGTTTTATAAGCGGTTTAAAGTAATCCATTATAAAATCCCATTTTTTACCTATGTGTTAAATGCTTTTGTGGGCCGGCTGATCTCCTTCGCCATGGTAGGTATTTGCATAGGCCTATTTGCGAAATTTGCCATTTTTAAAACTGAATTTACCTGGTACTGGTTTATTTACGGGTATATTGTTTGGGAATTTGCCCACTTTATTTATCATTTCCTGGCGCATAAGGTGCGGCTATTGTGGTGCCTTCACTCCACCCACCATGCCCCTGAGGCTATGAATTTGTCAATCACCTATGCTCATTTCTTTTTAGAAGCGCCTTATGCTGATATTATCCGCACTACCATTTGCATTTTGCTTGGCGTTAACCCGGCAATGTTATTTGTCATCATGTTTATCGACGGTACCTGGGGGGCATTCATACATATCGGCGAAAATATAGTAAAAGATGCGCGTTTTGGGTTTTTAGGCAAACTCATTCTCACACCATCTTTTCACCGGGTGCACCATGCTAAAAACCCCATTTATATGGATACCAATTTTTGTAACCTGTTAAATATATGGGATAAAGTATTCGGCACTTATCAACCCGAGGAATATGATTTCCCGATAGTATATGGCATAACAAGGCCCATGAAGGCCAATAGTTTTTTAGATGCTTATTTTGGTGAGATCGTAGCACTGGCGAAAGATGTAGCAAAAGCCCCCGGCATTAAAAATAAGTTTTTATACATCATTATGCCCCCCGGATGGAGCCATACCGGCGATCATAAAATGGCCGGCGTTGTGCGGAAAAAGTTTTTGGAAGAGGAGGAGCGTGTTAGTCCATAGTAATAAATACATCTTTCTTTCTATGAACTATGAACCATCAACTATGAACTAATTTACACCACATGGTTTAATATTAGCACCCCAACCAACCCCGTAACAGATATAATCGTTTCCATTAATGACCAGGACCGGATAGTATCTTTGATCGACAGGTTAAAATACTCTTTAAAAAGCCAGAAACCGCCATCGTTAAGGTGCGAAAACGCAAGGCTGCCCGCGCCGATTGCCAGCACCATTAAATTAGGATTGATACTGGGATTGTGCAAAACCATCGACGAAACAATGCCTGCCGCCGTTAACCCTGCAACTGTGGCAGATCCTAAACTAATGCGGATGATGGCCGCAATGAGCCATCCTAAAACCAGCGGCTGCAAATGAAAATCCTGCAAAAAAGTGGCGATATTGTTATTTGCCCCACTATCGGTAAGTACGGCTTTAAAAGCGCCTGAACCCGCTACAATAAGCAGGATCAGCGAAACATCTTTTATTGCATCGGCGTATATAACCGCGAGCTCTTTCATGCTTTTGCCATGATTAACACCCAATATAAAAGTCGCGGCTATCAGCGAGATCAGCATAACTATCGGCGCATCGCCGATAAATGCAATAAACTTATGTAAAGCCCCCGTGCTATGGTCAAAATTAAGATACACGGTGGCCGCCATTAATAATATAACCGGCAATAGGGCCGCTAAAAAACTCCGCGCTGCGCTTGGAAGCTTGTTATCAGGCAGTTCTTCAGCCATAAAAGTTGCCAGCGGCTCCGACGTTATGTTTTTTAGTGTTCGCGAAAACAGCGGCCCTGCAATGATGATTGCGGGTATTGCAATAATAATACCGTACATCAGTGTTTTACCGATATTGGCATGAAAAATTACTACAAGTGCAGAAGGGGAGGGGTGCGGCGGCAAAAAGCCATGTGTTACCGATAGCGCAGCCAGCATAGGCAAACCGATATAAACCGCTTTCAATTTGTACTTGTACACCACCGAAAAAATAAGCGGCACCATCAGCACAAAGCCGGTTTCAAAAAAAAGCGGTATCCCGATAATGAACCCAACCACTACCAGCGCCCATTGTATGTATTTAATGCCGAAGCCATTAACCAAAACTTCTGCAATTTTTTGGGCCGCGCCGCTTGTGGCTACCAATTTACCTATCATGGCGCCCACGCAAATAATAATGGATATAGCGCCAAAAGTATCGCCGAGGCCTTTTTGCACTGATTTGGTAACCTTATCTATTGGGATACCCAGCATAAGGCCCGCAGCAAGGGAAACTATCAGGAAAGCCACAAACGGGTTCACTTTGGCCCAACTTACTAATAGTACGAGGAGGATAATGCAAAAGAGGATGATTAATAAGGTCATTTATTTAAGTTTAATTGGTTAGCCGTTAAAGAATGGTTCTTGCCGGTTATCCCAAAAAAACAAAATAATAATCTCATTTTCTTGTATCCTGTAAAAAAAAGAAGTTTGTTTTGAAATTAAGCCAACCCTGATATTATCGCTAAGGATAAAGGCTTTGTACATATATGGATTTAAAGAAGCCAGAAACAATATTTTATTGACCTTTTCCAAAAATTTATAAGCTTGCTTCGTGCCCCATTTGTTTTCTATAAAGCTGGTTGTTGATAGGAGTGTTTCAAGACCATCATCCGAAAAAACTATTTCGAGGGCCATCTGGTAGCAAGGATATTTTTTACTTCTTCGTAGGACTTTGTCTGACCGTTTTTAGCTTGTTCCAGGCTTTTTAGGACACCTGCCCTAACATGCTCCGGATAGTCCATCCAAAATTCAGGCTCATCCTCTATTTCTATGATTTTTGCCTTTGCGGCCTTAACCACTTCAAAAAAAAGATTTTTATATTTTTCGTCAAGATCAATTACCAACCGCATATTGAATGATTTAATATTAACAAAGTTAACTTTTTAAAAGTAATAACATTATTTGAGTTTGAAATTTTTGAATATAGATTTCTTTGTACTTTAGTATCAAAAATCACCACTATGAAACTAATACCTTACTTAAATTTTCCAGGTTACACTGAGGAAGTAATGAACACTTACGCAAAAATTTTCGACGGCAATGTGCATGATGTAGGCCGGTTTGGCGACACAAACCCTGAATTGCCCGAAGATCAAAAAAATAGGATCATGCATGGCCGCTTAACTTTTGGCGATAATATGCTGATGTTTTCGGACGGAATGCCAGGCAGGGCTATTAACAATGGCGACAACATAAGCCTTAGCATCGGAATGACCGACGAAGCCCACGCACGGTCAGTTTTTGACCAGTTGGCAGAAGGCGGCAATGCAACAATGCCAATGGCCAAACAATTTTGGGGTGCAATATTTGGCATGGTGACCGACAAATATGGTATCCACTGGATGATTAATTGCGATTAGTTCATAAGAAGTTCATAGTTGATAGTTCATGGTTCATAGTAGCTGCAAAGGACTTCACGGGATTAACCATTAACTAACACAATTTATTTTCCGGCTATGAACTATGAACCATCAACTATGAACACTTCCGCATGACCAAAAAACGTTACTTCTTCCTCGTCCTTATATTAGGTGCGCTTACGGCGTTAGGGCCGTTTTCTATCGATATGTATTTGCCGGCTTTCCCGGCGATTGCGAAATCGTTGCATACTTCGCATGTGTCATTTTCTTTGGCAAGTTTTTTTGTGGGGATATCACTCGGGCAGTTATTGTACGGGCCTTTGCTGGATAGGTTTGGCCGCAAAAATCCCCTTTACGCGGGGCTGGGTTTATACATTATTGCATCGGTGGGTTGTTTTTTCGCTGCCTCTATCGAAACCTTGTGCGTATTGCGCTTTGTGCAGGCGGTTGGCAGTTGTGCCGCGGCAGTAGCATCATTGGCAATGGTGCGCGATATTTTCCCGGTACGCGACAATGCCAAAGTATTTGCGTTACTCATTTTGGTGCTGAGCGTATCGCCTATGCTGGCGCCAACAATTGGCGGCTATGTAACCGCTGCCATTGGCTGGCAGTTCATATTTATCATATTAGCCGGAATAGCCGTCCTGATAACCATAACCGTAATTTTTGGCCTGCCCGAAAGCTACCAGCCTGATCCCACCTATTCATTAAAACCAGGGCCTATTATTTCCAGTTTTTTGGCGGTATTAAAAAATCCACAATTTTATACGTATGCCATTTGCGGGGCGGTGGGTTTTTCGGGCTTGTTCACTTATTTATCGGCCTCGCCCTTTGTTTTTATTGTGGTGTTTGGCTTAAGCAGTAAAGTTTACGGTTGGATCTTTGCCTTTCTTTCCATCGGTTTTATCGGCTCAAGCCAGTTAAACAACGTCCTGACCAAAAATTATAAAAGCGAACAAATTGTAAAGGTTTCTTTGCTGTGCATGGTGATCGTTTCGCTGATATTTTTTATCGGATCACTAAACGGCTGGTTTGGCCTGTACAGCACCATTGCCATGATATTTGCTTTTTTATGCTGTGTGGGGATAACTTATCCAAATACATCGGCCTTGTCGCTTGCCCCGTTTTCAAAAAACGCAGGCACGGCTGCGGCCTTGCTGGGTGTATTTCAAATGGCCATTGGTACATTGGTATCTGTTGTTGTGAGCTTGTTTAAAAACCATAATTCTGTCCCTATGGCCGGGATGATCGCTGCGTCATCATTGCTGGCTTTTGTTATTTTGCTTATTGGCAGGAGGATGGTGCCGGTGCAGGTGGAGATTGATGGGGAGGCCAATATGATGGTTCATTGAAGAAAAGGAAGGGGCTTGATTTTAGCTGCTTTTAAATATAAAAACTTATAATACGTACGTTAACACACTTTTATATTGCTGTAATTTTACTTTTTGGCATACTTTAAACTGCTTCTGTACACCAAAAACAGCCGTTGCCAAGTGCTATTTTTTGAATACGTGTGGGTACTTTTTCAATTCTATTGTCTTCCATTTTGACAATTTTTTACACATAGTTGACAACTATTTTGACAATTGTTTTTCATTTAGCTCTACAAATTTACTTAATTGACAGGATAAAAAATGGTAGGAATGTTTCGGCAGGGTCATTTATTAATAGGCCGCACTGCCGAGCCGTTATTTGTTTAAATGACGCATTTAATGACGCACTTTTGAGGTTTGAAATTTCAATCAGCACCCTCCGTTATTTTTATGTTATTAAAATTCCATCGCTTTATTGCAAAATCTTCAACTATTGCTTTATGTCGTAAATCAATGGAAACCTTATCCCATCTTTCTTTATTAGTAGCAGTTAAAGAAATATAATTTTTAATCTCAGCCTGTTGTCTTAACAATGGATTTGAGTTATATGATTCAAGCTTCTTATTAAATGGTTTATTTCCGATTGACTTATTATGGGTACCTGATATTAGCATCAAATTACCAACAGAATTGAGATACTCTTCTAAAAAACTTTCATCATATTCTCGTTTTGTATTTACTTGATAACCACTTTTAATATGGTCTCCATTCGATGGATTTTGCGGCGAAATATGTTCTATTTGTTCATCCTCAATCCCATGGTTTCCTATTTTGTATCCCTTATTTTGTATTGAATTTTCATACTCCCATAAAAGATAATGAATAACTCTATTACGATACATATTACCATCTAAGGCTTCTTGTACCCGATAATCGCTCCAATAGTCAGCATCTTTTAATTTTCTTTCAAACTTTGACTTTAAATCAAACAAGTTACCGCTAAATGAAACTAAAATTTCATTAATTCTACTATTGAACTCGGCTCTGCTATTAATTAATCTATATCGAAATACTACTATTTCAAGAATTTGATACAGTGTATTCAATTCTGCATTGTTCTCTCCTAAAAATTTGTAACCTTTAATAATAAATGGGTAAGCAAACGCTGGAATTGACAATCGTCTTAGGTTTAGCAAATTATGAAGCATAGACTTCTCCATTTTCTTGATATTAGTAAAAGTTGTGCTAAGCTCGTTGACAAATGCTTTTATCCATTCTATTTTGTTAGACGATTCAATATAAACTCCTTTTAAATCATCTAAATTTCTATAATTATAGCCCTTGATATAAGCATTACAATGATATATCAGAACACTATCTTCTGATAATGAGTTAAGGTCGTTTATCGTTAAGTATATTAACTTAAATATATTTGCTATACCTTCAATATTTTGTTCAATTTCTTCTACAGGGCTATACACATACATTTGATACATGAAATAGGATTTGAGCTTTTCCATGTTAGTCAATTCCTTCCCCCGATTATTCTGCAATTCAAACATCAAAGCGGAATCTTTCTTGCCGGGTAATTCTATACAGGTTAATTCTGTACTTTCAATTTTGTCAAGAATAAGGATTAAGTCTGTGGTCGTTAACTTTTCAAGTTCTTTTATGAAATACTTTTTAGCCTCATAAATCCTGTCCTGTGAGGGTGTAATTGTTACATATTTTTTATTGCCATCTACTATCAAAGAATTAAAACAAGCTTTATCATAGTCAACCGGACGGATTTTAATATTACCGCCATTTTTAAGGTAGATTTTAGCTTTTTCTCCCAAATCGATTTCTATTTTTTCTTTGATTTGCCTTTCACTAAATACATCAATAAGTGACCGGAAAAATATCGTCAAAGTTGTTAGCCTTTGTTGTCCATCAATAATTTCATACTCAATATCTTTCCTTACAGTTTCCAATAAAATATTACCGAAGAAATAGTTATTATTTCCTTTGATTTGTTCTGTAAGGTCATTTAAAAAAACAGTCCATTCATCTATCACCCATGAATAGGCTCTTTGATAGACTGGTATTACAAAATGTTTTTGGGAGCTGTCAAATAATCCTAATACTGTTGTTTGTCTAAATTGCATTTTTAAGAATATAAGCTAAAGGTTAGGGCTATTATTAAATTAGATAGGAATATGGTATTTTCCATTAGGGTTTTTATTGCAAGTTGCACCTGTTAAGCTGCTTATACTGGAACGCTCTGTACCACAATATTTACATTCGTATTTGGATTTTTTACCGCCTTCATATGGCACATGATATTTTCCATCAGGATTGTGATTACAAGTTGCACCTGTTAAACTACTTATACTGGAACGTTCTGCTCCACAGTATTTGCAATCATATTGGGATTTTTCATTTCCTTCATAAGGTACATGGTATTTCCCTCCGGATTTTTATTGCAGGTTGCACCTGTTAAACTGCTTATACTGGAACGCTCCGCACCGCAGTACATACATAAATAATTTGACATTGGATTTAAGTTATAAATTAAGTTACTAATGTAGACTATATTTTCTGTTTTCCATTTAATTATGATTTAAACGACATGTACCATTAGAGTTATAAATAAACCCATCACTCCCTCACCGCCGTCACCCTCGATCCATCTTTCCCGGTAGTTTCAAAAACAATCTCCTTATCCGTTAATTCTGAAACCCAAAACGGGAATGACCTTGTCGTGCCATCCGGCAGCTTTTCCTTTATGTTGATATTCATGCCATCGGTTGTAAATGTTCCATGCGACAATACTTTGCCTCCCCACATAATATTGTATTCATTGGTTTTTAAAAATTCAATGGCCGCTGATTCACTTTGCAGCACATCGGCGGGTGTACCAGGGTCGCCGGAACCGGGGTGTTCAATTTTTATGTATTTCCATTTGCCGTAAAGGTCATCGGGTTTTATGGATGATTTGCAGGATGCAAGGAAAAGCAGCGGCAATAAGAGCGATATAAACAAATATTTTTTCACGAAGACAATTAAACTATGGCAAATTTATACTGCCCTACCAGTTCCCCTTTATCATTATTAGATACCTCCATAAGCAGGGTGTCGTGCCTTTTATTATCTTTGTCAAGTCTTTTTAATTCAATATCATCAAGTATAGGAACGGGGTTAGGCCCTTTGGGATATAAAGGTTTCTGATGTATTTTATCTTCAATTTCTTTCTTGAAAAACAGATTGGTAGTTAACAAGGGACTTCCATTGTGATGAACTTTTGCATGTATGTGCGTTATACGCCCATCATACCAGCCGGGAAAAATAGCTTTAAACTTGCACATGCCGTTCTGATCGGTTTTTTGGAACCCTCTTAGCCATGTCTGGCCAAGGGTTTTTTCTCTGTCAAAATCTGAATAATGGCCTTCAGCATCGCATTGCCAAATATCAACTATAGCGCCTTCAATTGGTTTGCAATTTTTGTCTTCAACCATAAAAGTATATTCTATTGGCGTTCCTTTCTTATTTTCCGTAATATCTATACGGTTTAGCATTTCGTTTTTATAAAATGGCCCTTCGGGAACGGGCGGTGTTATAGGGTCGTTGCAATCGGTTAGTAAATCTTGCTTTTCTTTATTTTTCGGGGAAAAGAACAGCACCCCCAGGAAAGGAAGACCTAAAAGCGATAAAAATTTATTCCGGTTCATGATAATTGGTTTTGTTAAGTTGTAAGTGCTAATTTACAGGTAATTGTAAAAACTATGCAATAAAAAGTATTAAATTATTAATAAAATGAATGTATTTGTAAGATTATACAGAAGGATTAAAAAATATTTATGAGGAAAAGCAACCGATAAAGTGTGCCACCACTTTGCAGGCTGGCACACCCCGTTGCCAGATTGAAATTAGCGTAGTTGTTGTTTATCAGTTATTTACGGACGTAGCGCCCTCAACACCTGCTATATTATTGCTGTTTAAAATACAGGCATTTTTTCACGCAAAATCCATCGTTTTTTGATCGATTTAGCGTTAAAAACTGCTTTTTATTGTCAATTTTAATGCAAATCTACTGCTGTGCCAAGTGTACCAAGCATGCCAAGCGTTCCGGGTGGCACAGTGGCACAGATTAGGGTTTATCGTCCTGAAAAAAGTTTACATTTTTAATAAATAATCCTGCAATGAGTTTGCTGTTGACAGCTTAAATGTACGAAATCGAAAGATTATGCAGGAGGATTAAAAATTGTTTATAAATTTAACAATTGTTGCTTCAACACTTATTTTAAGCTGAAAGGTTAAAGGCGAAAGCTGAAAGGTAAATCTTTCTCCAATAAAAACTATCATTAATCATTTATAAAAACATGAACCTGAGAAAATCCTTTATCCTTATCCTTACCGGGCTAAGTTTTGCCTGTTCTGCACAAAATACGGCAAGCCTTGCTATCAGCAACGATTCAAAACTAACTATCAGCAAACATATTTACGGCCAGTTTGCCGAACATTTGGGGCATGGTATTTATGGTGGTTTTTGGGTGGATAAATCGTTGCCGGTTGCAAAACAAGACCGCATCCGCCTCGATGTAGTTGCAGCCTTAAAAGAAATAAAAATTCCAAACCTGCGCTGGCCTGGCGGCTGCTTTGCCGATGAATACCATTGGCACGATGGTATTGGCCCGAGTGCGCAAAGGCCGAAAATGGTGAATACAAACTGGGGTGGTGTAACCGAAGATAACAGCTTTGGTACGCACGAGTTTCTGAAACTTTGCAGCCTGCTGGGTTGCGAACCGTACATAGCCGCAAATGTGGGCAGCGGCACGGTGGAAGAAATGTCGAAATGGATTGAATATGTAAACTCAAACAGCAGCAGCACAGTTGCCGAAATGCGTCGGCAAAACGGTCACCCCGAACCATATAAAGTAACCTTTTGGGGCATAGGTAACGAAAGCTGGGGCTGCGGCGGCAATATGACGCCGGAATTTTATGCCGACCAGTTTAAACGATATGCCTCTTTCGCCAAAAATTATCCCGGCGCCCCGCTTAAAAAAATAGCCAGCGGCCCAAATTCCGGCGATTATAACTGGACGGAAGTGATCATGAAAAACATCCCCAACTGGATGATGTGGGGTATTTCTATGCACTATTACACCATACCTACGGGTGATTGGGGTCATAAAGGATCGGCAACTGCTTTTAGCGAAAGCGAGTATTTTAATACCATGGTAAACTGTTTGAAAATGGAGGAACTTGTTACAAAACATTCGGCCATTATGGATAAATACGATCCCGGAAAGAAAGTGGCGCTCGTTGTTGATGAATGGGGGGTATGGACAGATGTTGAACCTGGTACCAATCCCGGCTTTTTATACCAGCAAAACAGCCTGCGTGATGCATTGATTGCGGCAAGCACCCTCAACATATTCAATAACCATTGCGACAGGGTGCGCGGCGCGGCATTGGCGCAAACTATAAATGTATTGCAATCGCTAATCCTTACCGATAAGGATAAAATGCTGTTAACCCCAACCTATCATATTTTTGATATGTACAAAGTGCACCAGGACGCCAAATATTTGCCTATACTGCTAACCTCGCCTGATTATGTTGTTGATGGCAAAAAGCTCCCTGCTATCAATGTTTCCGCCTCGCAGGATGCTTCCGGTAAAGTGCATATTTCATTGGTAAACCTTGATCTGCACAATGATATTACGATAAGCACCAGCCTTAAAGATATTCAATGGAAAACGGTAACCGGGCAAATACTTACCTCTGCAAATATTACAGATGTTAATACTTTTAAGCAGCCGGATAAACTGCAGCTAACTAAGTTTACCGGTGCAAAAAAAAATGGTGATAATTTAGTGGTGGTTATGCCTGCAAAATCGGTTGTGACGCTGGAGTTGGAATAAAAAATGATGATTCTATAAATTCGGGTTCAAACAAAAGATGCGGCTAAACTTAGCAAGTTTTTTACTTTTACACATGTCATTTCGACGAGGAACGAGGAGAAAACTATACACAAACATTTCCGCCTTGGATGGTGGATTAGCAAGTGTATAGTTTTCTCACTTCGTTCGAAATGACAAATAGTTGAGCCTCCAACCAAACGTTAAAAAATGTTATAACTTTTTACATTTACCGGGCTTCGTTTATATTTACCCATGTTTCGTTTTATACTGCTTATTTTTTGTTGTGTTTTTTGTGCTATTACCTTGCATGCGCAAACTGTTTTTAACGGCCGTGTGTTGGAAAATAAAACCCGGATTACCCTACGTGGTGTAATTGTTCAAAATTTAAGCAACAAGCTAAAATCGATTACTGACGCATCCGGCAGGTTTAGCATTGCTGCCAAAACTGGCGATATGCTGGTTTTAAAAGCCTTTGCCTATCAAACAGATACGGTTTTACTAACCGATATGCATGACCGGGAAATATTTTTAGAACCGGCAAGAAACATGCTTAACCAGGTTACTATTACAGATTCCAGTGGCCGGTCAGCAGCAGCTAATAAAAATATGGAGTACTACGATCCTCAATTTCACGGGCAAACGGTGGTGTACCATCGTGATGAAAAAGAGCAGTATGACGGCGGCGTTATCATGCGGCTGCATTACTTTACCGGGGATGACAACAAAAAGAAGAAAGCCCAGCTGAAAGAAGAGGAACGTATACTAAGTGACGAGATCAGCGCTATTTTTACTGCTGATAACATCAACCATTATTTACCTTTAAAAGGGGCCGACCTTGACAATTTTTTACTTTTATATACCCCCGAAGTAAAAACTTATAACAGCAAGGATTTTAACCTGCTAACTTACCTTAACACTTCCTACAAAGCGTGGCTCACCCTTTCTGCCGACCAGCGCAAGGCAGGCCAGATATTTAAGAAGGACTGAGGTTATTAATGGTTATAAGGAGTTGTAAAGGTTGTAATGAGTTGTAAATGTTACAAATGTATTGAATGGCAGGGTATGCAATTCAACCCTTACAACTTATTACAACCTTTACAACCTCTACAACAACGTCTAAAAACTACTTCCCCTTCAAACTATCCGCTTTTGCTTTAGCCTTTTTCTTAAAAAAGCCCTTTAGTAAAAAGTTGCTTTGGGCCGCTTCAAGGTCTTCATTTAATTTAACAGAGCTTTGCTGCAGGTTGTAAAGGGTTGATTGCACCTGCGCGGCGCCTTTTGGATCGTTTAATAATACGCCTAAAGCATTATCAGTAGTATTTAGTTTGTTGCTGGCCTTGTTAAGGTTGTTTGTCAGCACCGAAGCGTTGGCAGCGGCTTGCTGTAATTGGGTAACTGCGCCTTTTATTCTGTTAAATGTTGTGGTGTCGGTAAGCAGTTTATCGGCAAAACCGCCTTTAGTATTCATTTTATTGCTGAACTGGTTAAGCTGTGTGGCCAAACGGGCGGCGCTTGCTGTGGCAGCCTCCAGGTTACGCATAGAATTGCGTAATTGTACGCCCATGGTACTATCTGCCAGCAAGGCGCCGACAGTGCCTTTTCCCTGTAATATTTTATGGCTTAATAATTTAAAATCAGTAGTAATGGCAAGCAGGTTCTGGTTGTTTTGCTGAAGTGTTTTTAGCATGTCATCTGTTGAGAGCAATTTTTCGGCTTGTAAAATATCGCCGTCCTGAACAACTGGCGCCTGGGGGCTCCCGCCATCAATAACAATGATCTTGTTGCCTATCAGCCCGTCTGAACTGATGCGTACGCCTGAATTCCGGTGAATATATTGCTGGGTGTTTTGGTCAACTTTCATCAGTACATTAACCTGGGATATACCAACAAATTTGATACCGCTGATAGTGCCAACCTTAACGCCCGAGAACCAAATGTCGTTACCCTTTTTTAGCCCGGCGACATCATCAAACACGGCGCTGATATGGATGCTCTTATCAAAACTTTTCTGCTGGCCGCCAAGCGTGAAAACGCCAAGTATAAATATAACGAGGCCCAGCGATAAAAATACGCCCACTGTTATTGCTTTTCTGTTTTCTGCTGTAGCCATAATGTCTATTGTGTAAAGTTATAATCAAAAAAAGGTTTTATGCGCTTGTCAATGGTATCAAATACTTCCTCAAAAGTGCCTGTACGTTGAAATTGCCCGTCAATCAGCATGGAAATACGGTCGCCTGTTGATTTGGCGCAGGTTAAATCATGCGTAATAATAATAGATGAGGTATTATATCGTTGCTGCACTTCGTTTATCAATTCATTGATCTCGATGCAGGTAATAGGATCGAGTCCAGCTGTAGGTTCATCATATAACATGATCTCGGGGTTCAAAATAAGGGTGCGCGCTATTCCTATCCTCTTCCGCTGTCCGCCCGAGAGCTCTGCGGGCATCTGGTTTATAGTTTGCGAGAGGCCTACCGCCTCAAGTACCTCTTCAACTTCTTTATCGATCTCCGTACGGGTGATATTTGTGCGGTTACGCACCAGCGGGAACTCCAGGTTTTTACGCACCGTCATACTATCATACAAAGCGCTGTTTTGAAACGAAAAGCCTATCCTTATCCGCAACTCACGTAATTGTTTTTCGCTTAAACAGCATACATCATTGCCCAATACTTCAATTGTTCCCCTATCGGGTTTTAAAAGCCCGGATATAAGTTTTATAAGTACAGATTTGCCCGACCCTGAGCGACCCAGCACCACAAGGTTTTCGCCCTGGTAAAGGTCAAGGTCAATTCCACGCAGTACTGCATAGTCTTCGAAAGATTTTGCAACCCCTCTTAACCTGATCACGGTATTATTATAGTCAATATTTGCTTTTGCTTTTTCCATAATGGCTGAATGATCAGCGAAAATTACTGGTTATTTGCACAATAATAATTTCTTCAATAAACACCAAAAACATTGCGGTTACAACAGCGCCATTGGCCGCCTTGCCAACACCTTCGGTGCCCTTATTTGAGTAATACCCCTGGTAGCTGCCAACAATGCCAATAGTAAAACCAAATACCACCGATTTAATTAATGATGCTGTGAAATCAAGGAACATAAGGGGCTGGAAAAATTGCTCGACAAAAGCAGTATAGCTGATACCTTCATTAAAACTTACATTTAAATAGCCGCCCAACAAACCTATAAATGCTGTATAAGTGGCTAAAATGGGTATGGTTAAAGTGGTTGCCAGCACACGTGTACACACCAGAAATTTAAATGGATTTGTCCCCGATACCTCCATAGCATCAATTTGCTCTGTTACCCGCATGGAGCCCAACTCTGCACCGATACTGGATCCAACTTTGCCCGAAGCTATTAGTGCTGTAACCAGGGGGGCCAGCGCACGCATAATTGCAATAGACACCAATGACGGCAGCCATGAGTTTGCGCCAAAGCTTGCAAGCGAGGGGCGCGATTGCTTGGTAAATATAAACCCTACAATAAAACCGGTCACCGATATTAAAGCCAATGAGCGGACACCTACCTCATAACATTGACGGACTATTTCTTTAAATTCAAAAGGCGGCACAAATGCTTCCCTGAAAAAGCGAAGAATAAACAGGTGTATCTTATAAATATCTGTAAAAAAAACTCCAAGGCGCTGCCGGAATGTGTTGCCTTTTTTTTGTGCCGGCGATGGTGTATTGCTTACTGAATCCATTAATTACAATAAAGGTATTGCTTATAACATATTGATTTGTTTACTACAAACAACTTGATAAGATGTTTACTAAACCGGGGTATTGAACTATTTGTTAAAACAGAAAACCTGAAAACTTTTTAAACCAATTTATAAACATTAAAAACTTATAGTTAAATTGAAATAAAAGTATTATAAATTAAAAATGTATTTTATTGATTCTTATTAATTTAAAACAGATTATTGCTATAAAGCAGGTTAATTTTAAATCAAAAAATGTAAAAATAATATTACATCATACTTCTTAATCATTTTAATTTTGATAGCCGGTCAATTATATTCAGGATATCTTATTAAAAATATATTAATAAGGTTTGTTTGCTGTGCTTCTCCTATTAATAAAGTGTGAAATTTGAAAAAACATTAATTGTATTTTGGCATAAGTAAATCCCGCTTATATTCTGTTAAATTTGAACTTGTAATAAAGCTGCTGCGGTGCAAACCTAAGTCTAATCATTTAAATTAATGGTTATCGGCTTGAAAAATACATCCATGAAATGTAAAATTTTACTACTATGCCCTTTTATGCTGTTTATGAGCGCTTTTTTGAAGGCGCAAAATAACCAGTTTCAATTTTCGCACCTGGATATTAATAACGGTTTATCACATAATAATGTCACCTGTATTTTTAAGGATAACCAGGGTTTTATGTGGTTTGGCACATTATCGGGTTTAGACAGGTATGATGGCTATAAATTTAAAATATTCAAACATGCTGTAAGCGATACCACAACATTAGATGATGATTATATTGTAAGCATAAGCGAAGGCCCGGACGATAAGCTTTGGATAGAAACCCGTAACGGGTTTGATATTTATGACCCGGCTACCGAAAAATTCGGACACGATATTACCGGTTATCTTCATTCAATTGCTATCCCTGACAAGTTTATTGCAGCTATAAAAAAAGATCGGGAGGGTGATTTTTGGTTCCTGCACCGAACACTTGGTATTTATAAGTACGATCCGCATACTGGGAAAACCATTCATTTAAAGCATTTAGAAATTGATAGCACATCTATTTGTAATAATACAGTCTCTGACCTGGCCCAGGATTCGCAGGGAAATTTCTGGCTTACTTACCGGAGCGGCATTCTTGAACGCATGGGCCCTAAAAGTCTGCATGTAAATTATCGTTCCCGCATATTTAACAAATTGCCGGTTGAGTTAAATGCATCCTATAAAATATTTATCGATAACCAGGACGATATATGGGCATTTGTCCCTACCTACTCGGCAGGCGTTTATTATGTTAATGTAAGTAAGGGCATTTTTAAACACATTGATAAAGGGAATGACCAGGAGCACTTAAATACCGACGTGGTATCGAGCGTTATACAGGATGATAAGCAACGGGTATGGATAGCTACCGACCATGGCGGTGTTAACCTGTTAAACAAGCATGATTTTAAAATTCAATACCTGCTTAACCGAGAGGACGATAGTAAAACCATCGGACAAAACAGTATTACCTTATTATATAAGGACAATACAGATATTATATGGGTTGGCTCATATAAAAAAGGGGTTGGATATTATCATGAAAGTATTATTAAATTCCCCCTTTATACACACCACCTGGCCGATCCGGTTTCTGATCCGCGCAGTTTAAGCTTTAGCGATATCAATAGTTTTGCCGAAGATAAATTGGGGAACCTATGGATAGGCACCAATGGCGGTGGGTTGATCTACTTCGACCGCAAAAAAGGCACATTTAAAAATTACCTGCATGATACAGGCAATTCAAACAGCCTTACAAATAATGTGGTGGTTTACCTGTACATGGCCCACGACCAAAAGTTATGGATAGGTACTTATTTTGGTGGTTTGGACTGTTTTGACGGCAAAACGTTTACGCACTATAAACACAATGAGGCTGTGGTAGGAAGTATCTCGGATGACCGGGTATGCGCGATAACCGAGGATGACGAACACCATTTATTAGTTGGCACGTTATCTGCTGGTTTTAATGTGCTTGACAGTAAAACCCAAACTTTTTCACATTATGTATATAATTCACGCGAAAATGCAATACACTCCAATTATGTAAGTAAAATATTAGAAGACAGGCGCAAAAATTTATGGGTAGTAACTTCCTACGGGGTGGATGTACTGATGAAAAAAACCAACCAATTCGTTCATTATATCCATGATGATAAAAATCCTAATAGCCTTATTAATAATAATACCAACAATGTGATGGAAGATGGTGCCGGCCTGATATGGGTAAGCACACGCGGGGGGCTAAGTATTTTTGACTATAAAACCGGCAAATTTACCAACTTAACCAAGCAGGACGGCCTTCCCGATAACGGCGTTATAGACATGCAGGAGTACGATGACCGCAATGTTTGGGTAAGTACGCCAAACGGGCTGTCGGATATTGTTATTGACCGTTATAACCTCAATGGGTTAAAATTTCATTTTGTAAATTATAACGAGAATGAGGGCCTTCAAGGGCGTGAGTTTACCGAAAATTCATCGTTTAAAACAAGGGAAGGCGAGCTGATATTTGGCGGTGGTAATGGTTTTAATCTTTTTAAGCCCAATAATATCCGCACCAACAAAAATGTACCGAATTTGGTTTTAACTGATTTCCAGGTATTTAACAAAACAGTTACCGTTGGCGAAAAAATAAATGGCAAGCTTATTCTGCCGGAATCAATAACCGGGCTAAAGGCATTGACCCTTAAATATAACGACAATGTTTTTTCAATAGAATTTGCAGCGTTAAATTATTTCAATCCTGACAAAGTAAAGTATCAGTACATGATGGAGCCTTTTGATAAAGGCTGGATCACTGCTGATAACAAAATCAGGAAAGCCACCTATACCAACCTTGACCCGGGAAATTATGTTTTTAAAGTACGGGCCACAAGTAACGACAAGTGGAAAAATAAAGAGCTAACACTAAACATAAGCATCCTGCCGCCGTTTTGGAAAACAACCTGGGCTTATATATTATACGTATTAATAATTTTGACCGCTTTGCTTTACTTTCGCAGAAGGGGCATAGAAAAAATACGGTCCCAATTCTCACTTGAAAAAGAGCGCGAGGAAGCCCACCGTATGCACGAGCTTGATTTAATGAAGATTAAATTCTTTACTAACGTTAGCCATGAGTTCAGGACACCACTTTCCCTTATAATGGCCCCCGTTGATAAAATCTTGAAACAAATAGGAGAACCTGAAATCCAACGACAGTTGCTGCTGGTAAACCGCAATGCCAAACGCTTGTTAAACCTGGTTAACCAATTGCTCGATTTTAGAAAAATGGAATACCAGGAACTAAAACTCCATGAAAAAAGAGGCGATATTATAGGCTTTATAAAAGATTTGGCGTATGCTTTTACTGACGTGGCGGATCAAAAAGATATTAAATTTATTTTCGATTCGGAAATCGAAACTTTCTACACAAGTTTTGATCATGATAAAATTGAGAGGATATTGTTTAATCTACTTTCAAATGCTTACAAATTTACACATGAGGGCGGCCAGGTAAGCGTATTGCTTAATTTAATGGATAAAAAACAATCGGACGTTAAACAACTCGAAATCAGGGTGATTGATACCGGTATTGGTATTGCCCCGGATAAACTTGATAAAATATTTGAGCCATTTTTTCAAAATGATATCCCAGGCTCTATGCTAAACCAGGGCAGTGGCATAGGCTTATCAATTACCAAAGAATTTGTTAAGCTTCATCGCGGCGATATTTTTGTTGAAAGTGAATTTAATGAAGGCAGCTGTTTCACAGTTTTATTGCCTGTTAAGCAATTGGATAAAAATATTTTTACAGATAGCTCTTTATTGTTAGACCATTCCGAATTAACTGAAACCGAATTTCAAAAAAACGGGTACCATAAAGAAAATAGAGACGGAAAGAAACCAACTGTGCTGCTTGTAGAAGATAACGATGATTTCAGGTTTTATATCAAAGACAACTTGAAAGCGGTTTTTAATATTATCGAAGCCGAAAATGGCAAAAAAGGATGGCAAAAGGCGCTGGCCCTGCATCCAAATTTAATTGTCAGCGACATTAGTATGCCCGAAATGAACGGTATTGACCTTTGCCGGAAACTGAAAGGTGATAAACGTACATCGCATATCCCGGTAATATTGTTAACTGCACTGGTAGGCGAAGACCAGCAATTAAAAGGTTTGGAAACCGGCGCCACTGATTACATGACCAAACCCTTTAATTTCGAGATACTGCAATCAAAGATCAAAAATATATTAAGCCAGCAGGAGTATATGCGTAAAACCTACCAAAAACAGGTGGAAGCTAATCCTACCGAAATGATTGTCGACTCGCCTGATGAGCTTTTTATTAAAAAGGTTTTGCTTTTAATTGATAACAACATTTCAAACCCTAATTTCTCGGTTGAGGAGTTAAGCAGCGAAGTATTTGTGAGCCGCTATACGCTGTATAAAAAAATATTATCTATGACTGGCAAAACACCAAATGAGCTGGTACGATCGATGCGGTTAAAAAGGGCGGCGCAGCTATTAGAAACCGGGCATTTAACCATATCGCAGATATGCCATAAAGTTGGTTTTAAGAGCCAAAAGTATTTTGTAAAATCATTTAAAGCGGAATATAATACCATACCCTCAAAGTATTTAGAAAGCATGAATGAGGAGTTAGTTTCTGATTAGCTTTATTCCACAGCGATGGCTTTCACCCGCCATTAACAGATTACGTCATTTCAGGACTTAAAATCGATACCAGCAATCGATTTCAGCCGCTGTGCCGTGCCAAGTGGGTTGGCACGCTTGGCACAAACTTGGCATACCTGCGTGCAGCTGACGCATATTAAAGTTGAGGTATTGTGTTGCACGCAATAAATATGAACATTTATTTTAAAAATAACTGCGAGTTTTTTCATTTAACCGGAAACGCTTAAATTTTTGTGTGTCTATCCGGCACACCTTAGGCAGTCGGTTAAATAGTTCTCAAAAGCTGCAATCGATTGCCGTCCGCACGCTACCGCCCATACGTTATAGTACTATAATCTCACTTTAAAAAGCATTTAAACATTGCAATAGGGGCACATTTGTCAATATTTGATAGGTTTTTGGCCCTTATCGGTGCTATATAATTATTTAACTGTCTATTAAACAGATATTTAATCAGAGTTGACATTTGTACCCCTATTTATCCACAACGGGGCTGCAATTACAATATAATTTTACCCTCAGTATAATGAATATAAAGCAGATGTTTCTTTTCATCTGCCGAAAATTAAGCCTAATAGTTCGTTTACAAAATTTAGTGGAAGCAAAGGGAAGGTGTTTTAAATATTTCCCAAATCTTAATAGTTTAAACTTCAGGTAAAATTACCTGCTAATTTTTGCTATGCGTGTAAAATATTTTTATACCAATTAAATAGTATCAACCAAAAACTAATATAAATCAATTATCAACTAACAAATCATTATGGGAAAAATTCTACGAATGGTATTGCTGTTTTTATCCCTGGTAATGTGTACAACGGTAATGGCACAAACTCCGGGAACAGTAATCAAGGGTACAGTTACTGACGAAAAAGGTGTCACACTACCGGGCGCCACAGTTTCTGTCAAAGACGCCCCGGTAAGGACCATTACCGATGTAAACGGCAATTACACGATCAATGTACCCCCCGGCGGTAAAACACTTGTCTTTACTTTTATCGGTATGGACACACAACAAGTTTTAATAGGTACTAAAACAACAATTAATGTAACTCTTCAACTATCGTCAACTGCATTAACCGATGTAGTGGTTATAGGTTACGGTACGCAAAAAAGGGGCGATATAAACGGCGCCATATCTTCCGTAAGTGCTAAAGACATCGAGGATGTGCCGCAGGCAAGTGTTGACCAAATGCTTGAAGGCAGGGCTGCCGGTGTTAGTGTTACCCAAAATTCCGGTGGGCCGGGTAGCGCTACATCGGTGCATATCCGTGGTATTTCTTCCTTTACTACCAGCGAGCCGCTTTATGTTATTGATGGGGTGGCCATACAGGGCAGTGCAGGTAATGGATATAGCAATGGTGCGCAGTTAAACACGCTTGGGGGCGCCCCGAATTCAGAAACGGCCGTTAGCCCGCTTGCACAGCTTAACCCGAATGATATTGAATCTATCGACATATTAAAAGATGCTGCGGCGACGGCCATTTATGGTAGCCGTGCATCTCAGGGTGTAATACTTATTACCACCAAAAAAGGCAAAAACGGTACTTCAAAAATTGATTACGACTTTTGGTACGGTACGCAATCGCAGGGGAAGTTTTTAGATGTGATGAACTTGCCGCAATATGCTGTGCTCCAAAATTCACTTGCTGATGATTTTGGGGAAGGCAGGCGCACTGAATTTGCTAACCCGGGTATTTTAGGCCCGGGCACCAACTGGCAGGCAGCTATATTTCAAAACGCGCCCGAACAAAGCCATTCGCTTTCATTTTCAGGCGCTAAGGATGGCAACGATTATTATGTGTCTGCCGGATATTTCAACCAGGATGGGACCATCATCGGCTACCATTTTAACCGCTATACAATAACTACTAACTTTAATTCACAAATAAAACCCTGGCTCAAGGCTGGTACAAGTATTTCAGCCAATCAAAGTAATGAAAGCATTGGTTTAGGCAATGCTTCGGGCCTTGTTTATAACGCCCTGTTGGCGGCGCCTGACGCACCGGTTTATAATGCGGATGGTTCGTTTGCCGCCCCATTTACCCCTCCCGGCGGTTTGCCGTACGGTGGCCCAAACCCTGTGCAGCAAGGATTAAGTCTTACTAATACAGTGAACAGGAGTAATGCTCATGGCAATGTGTATGGTGATATTAAGTTTACTAAGGATTTAACCTTGCACTCAGAAATTGACGGAAATTTTGACTGGAGCAAAGCAAAAGCATTTGAACCGACTTATTCTTACGGGGCTACCGGCTCAACGCCTGCGTTTCAGAACCAGCAAGCGGTTTTACAGGAATACGATGCCAATGATAATTACTGGAATTGGGTTGAGCATTTAGATTACAACCATACATTCGGCACTAAAAACGTAGTATCAGCATTGATAGGCCACGAAGTTTGGGAATCTACTTATGATGGCATAAATGCAACAACCAAAGGCTTTACAGCAGGCAATACGCTCCAAACATTAAACCTTGGTACGCAAAGTACTGATAATTTAGGAGAACCCACAGGCAGTACATCAATGGAATCGTACCTGGCACGTATTAACTACACTTACGATAATAAATACAGTATTTCTGCCAGCGGACGTAGTGACAAGTCTTCAGAGTTTGCGCCAGGTCACCAAACAGGTTATTTTCCCGGCGTGGCTGTGTCATGGAGAATATCGCAGGAACCATTTATGGCTGGGCTGAACCAAACTATAAGTAACCTTAAATTAAGGATAGGCTACGGTGAAGTGGGTAACTCAAATATAGCACAGTATTCTTATGGATCGTCAATTGTCCCCGTTACTACTGGTTTGGGTACAGGTTTTAGTTTTGGTAATTTTAGTAACCCTAACCTACAGTGGGAAACGGATATTCAAAAAAATATAGGCCTTGATTTTAGCTTATTAAACAACCGTATTGATGTTACCGTTGATGCTTATGATAAGACATCAAAGAATTTCCTTTTCCAACCGCCCTCAACACCGGCTTTTTTAGGTGGCGGCACAGCCGAATACTCGCAAGCGGCAGTTGTTCAGGAAGCTGTTAGAAACGCAGGAGAAATAGAAAATAAAGGTATTGAATTTACCATTAACAGCAGGAACATTCAAAACAAAGATTTTACATGGAACAGTACGCTTATATTTTCACACTATACAAACACGGTAATTTCATTAGGTGGTTTTCCGCCAATTACCGAGCAAGTAGGCTCGGGTGGCGGCTCTCTTATAACTGTTAGCAGGACCGCAGTTGGTGGCCCGCTTGGAGAGTTTTATGGATATGAAGTGCAGGGTATTGTTAGCACCCAGGCACAGTTAGACTATTTAGCTGCCCATCCTCAAAATGTTACCGGTGCACCATCGGTGATAACCAGCGACAAAACTGTAGCCAACGGCGTATACTTAGGCGACCTTGAGTATAAAGGCAATAATAACGGGGCCCCCAATACCCAATATAACCTTGGTAACCCCAACCCGGATTTTACCTATAGCATTGGCAATAATTTTACATATAAGGGTTTTAACCTGTCGGTGTTTTTAACCGGGCAGTACGGTGGAAAAATATTAAATGCACTTGAATTTCAAACTGAAAGTTTAGATGGTTTGTACTCGAATCAATTGGCTGCTGCCGGAAACTATTGGACCCCGACCAATCAAAATACAAATATTCCATCCCCAAGGGCAACTTTTGGTAACAACAACCTGGTTATGAGTGATAGGTTTTTAGAAAGCGCTTCTTATTTGAGGTTGCAAAACGTTCGTTTTGGCTATAACTTACCGGCCAAATGGGCAACGGTTGTTATGATGAGTCGCGTGAATGTATTTGTAAGCGGGCAGAATTTATATGTTTTTACGAAATATGATGGTCTGGATCCCGAGGTTGGTTTTTCAAATCAAAACGTGTTATTGCAAAATATAGATAATGGCAGGTACCCGATACCGCGTGTAGTTACATTTGGCCTTAATGCAGAATTTTAATCACTTTAATTAAAAAAGAAATGAAAAAACATATAAAATATTTAATTGGTATAGGCGCAATGATTGTTGTGGCTGCAACTGGTTGTAAAAAAGATTTTTTTAACCGGCCCCCCGGAAACGAACCTACAGTAGGTACATATTACCAAACAACCGGCGAGGTACAGTCAAGCACAAACATTTTGTACGCGGCGCCATGGTTTGGTTTTAACGGGAAAGCTTTTTTAGCAACAAGCGAACTCCTCAGCGGCAATGCACGCTGTTATATAGGCGCTGACCAGGAATTTGGGGCTTATGAAAACTATACCGAGGGAAATGCTACCCCTGCGGTAACCAGTACCTGGAACTCATTATATACTGTCGTAGCCCAGGCAAACGCTTTATTAAATAATTTGCCTACAGCAGCGCCTTCTTCTGTGCCTGCCGCTGTAGTAAACAATGCCCTGGGCGAGGCCCATTTAATGCGTGCTGCGGCTTACTTTTACCTTGTGCGTATTTTTGGCAATGTTCCGATAGTTACAAACCCTACGGCCATAGCTGCCACTTCTTCAACAATACCTACAAACCCGGTAACCGATGTTTACCATTTTATCGAGCTTGATTTACAATTTGCAGAGGCTAATTGTACGGCTGGCGTAGCAAGCACCGGTCATGTTTCAAGCGGGTCTGCATCCGGGTTATTAGCGAAAGTTTATTTATACGAGCAGAAATACGCCCTTGCCAAAACAGAAGCTGAAAAAGTAATTAACAGCGGCGAATTTGGTATAATGGGTGTTGATTTTGGCGGAACTTATAATGCCCTGTTCCAGATAGCGAATAATAACAACAAAGAGTCGATGATTGCTATGCAGTGGTCGTCAAATTCCGGCTACGGGTTTGGTAACCAGATACAATCAGTAATCGCTTTAAACTCAACTATAACTGGCACCGGTGATGGTTATGGCGAATTAGGGCCGACTTTTGATTTACAAAACGACTATAAATCGGAAGGCGACACAATCCGCAGGCATGGAACAATTATGATCCCAGGCGATTATTATCCGGAGATTGATAAAGCCGCCGGTGGCTATACTGTTCCGCTAAATGTGAGTGCTCAGGGTACAGCTGCGGGTATGAAAAAATATGTAGTAGGCACACCGGCTGATAATAATAATTTAACCGCGACCCAGGCAACAAGTGGCAATACTTATATTTTACGCTACGCGGATATATACCTAATTGAGTCCGAAGCGATTTTAGGCCTGGCTGTGAACCCGGGCACAGGGCATGGTATTGATACAAATGCAACTTCTGCTGACCCAACTGCCTTAAAATATATCAATATAATACGTCAAAGGGCAGGCGTACAGCCTTTAGCCAGTTTTACTTACAGGCAATTACTAAATGAAAGGCGCTTGGAATTTGCTATCGAGGGCGATTATTGGTATGATATACAACGTATTGACGGTTTCAACTCGGCTACTCACCCTGTTGCCAGGGCCATTGAAGCTTCAATAAACAAAGGAGATTCGTATGGTGCCACAGCGCCTACATATACCAACTATACAATTAACCATACTTATTATGTACCAACGGACGCTCAATTTATTATCCCTATTCCAGCTACAGAGGTCGCTGCCGATCCGGCTTTGATAGGTGCTCCGGTGGCTTATAAATTTTAATTTAAAGCTTAAATGAAAATTATGAAACTTAAACAATTAAAAAACGTGAACTGGGTAGTATCGGCTCTGATAGTGCTTGGTTTAGCATCATGCAAAAAGATGGAAAGTAATGTTGTCGGAACTAACGGCATCCCTACTATTACATCGGTGCATACTATAAGTAAAACAGATACTTCAAAAACCCAAAGAACTATAACAACGATTGATAGCGCCGGTGTTGTTACCACTACTAATGAGGGGTTTCCAATAAATCCCGTAGCGTTTGATTCAGTTACAGTGAGCGGAAAAGGAGGGAACCTTTACCAGATAGTGGGTACAAACCTGGGAAGTGTAACCCAGGTGACATTTAACGGGGTCGTGGCATACTTTAACCCGGCATATATTACCAATAGCAGTGTTATTGTTACCCTTCCGACAACAGCGCCATTCGGCGCTGCGCAAACGGGCATACTTGCTTTAACCACTTTACATGGTACGGCCAAGTTTAAATTTACCGTGGTTCAGCCTCCTCCAACAATAGTTTCATTTAGTCCGCTGGCGGCTGCTGCCGGCGATACTGTTACTATTACAGGCCTGGTTTTGGATAATGCAACATCAGTTAAGTTTGGTACAACACCTGCTACCATTGTAGGTAATACATCTACCCAACTTAAAGTGCTGGTTCCGGCCGGTGTAATTAGTTCGCTCATATCTGTTTCTACAGCAGGTGGCACCACCGTATCCACTTCCACATTTGGGTTTAAATACCTGATTTATCTTAACGGGTTAACTCCTGGTTGGGGGGGTAACGGCGGAGGCTACACAGGTTATAGCGGTACTGTTTTTAATTTTGCCAATACTTTAAACCCTGGCGTAGGTACAACTTCGATTGCAGCTACATTTGGGGGCCAATATAGTGCAATGCAGATAGGGTATGGCGGTGCAACGCCCGTATCAGTTTCGGCATTGGGGCTAACGGCGGTTAAGTTCTCGGTATACGGGGGCGCCAATTCAAAAAACGGTGATCAGTTACAGATAGCAATTAATGGCAATTACAAGGTAATAATTACAATAAACGCCGGTACCTACACTGATTTTACCGTTCCGTTAAGCTCATTCGGAAATCTGTCCACAATCAGCGAATTCGTATTGCAGACATTCCAGACGTCAGGGGAAACCATATATGTTGACTATATTGGGTTTATATAGATTAGTTAGTTAAATTTCCGGTGCCATCACCTCAAAGGGGTGATGGCGCCTTTTTAGATTGCACTATAACATTCAAATTTATGAAAGTATATAGTTTTCTTATTGCTTTATTGTTGTTGATAGCGTTTGGCCATGCCGATGCACAAAAAAATCTTGTAACAAACGGCGGTTTTGAGGATGAGCTTTATGGATGGAACAATAACGGCGCTACCCAAACGCCCTGGAGTTTTAAAAGCGGGAAAAACAGCTGCGCTATCGTAACAGCAAATACCGATAACTGGGTAGGGATAGACCAAACAGTACGTATACCAAAAAAGGTACAGTCAATTGAATTTAGCGCCTGGATACAAACAACAAATGTGCGGAAGGGAAAGGACGATTGGGATGGCGCTATTTTTACTATTGTGTTTTTAGGGGGTGATGATAAGGAAATGGGGTCGGGAATAAATATTGCCAATATAACAGGCAGCCAGGATTGGGCACTTTATAAAAAAACAATTCAAATGCCCGATAAGGCCTATAGCTTTAAGATATTATTAGCAATGGGAAATGCCTCCGGGACTATGCTGATAGATGATGTTGCTGCGAAGACAGTTGATTAGGTGAGTGGTTGATTGAGTGAGTGGCTGATTAAGTTCATTGGGTGAGTGGTTAAGGCCGCGTGGTTAGCCGGGTAGTCAAACATTTACAACATTCAACTCAATCAACCATTCACCCAATCAACCTAATCAACCAATTTAAGTTAAATTCGTATTAGTATATTGAGCTTTTTTGAACACCAAAATTATTTATGACGACAAGCAATGTAATGCGCGAAATTACCCCGCTGACACCAAGCGATTGCTTTACCATTTTTACCAGGGTTAAAAAAAAATTCGACTTTCCTTTGCATTATCACGAGGAATATGAACTTAACCTGATATTGAATGCCAAAGGCGCCAAACGGGTAGTTGGAGGACATATTGAGGTTATTGATGATCTTGAATTGGCGCTTATAGGCCCAAATCTTTACCATTCCTGGTTTACAAATCAATGCCAGAGCGAGGAAATTACGGAGATCACAATTCAATTTCATAAAGATCTTTTTGATGAAAAATTTTTGAAGAGAAACCAGCTCAGTTTCTTAAAAAATATGCTGGAGCGTTCGCAAAGGGGGATCATATTTACGCCCGAAACCATTTTAGGGCTTAAGGACCGCATACAGGCGTTGGATAAAAGAAGCGGGTTCGACTCGGTTCTTGAGTTACTTTCCATTCTGCATGACCTTTCCATATCCAGGAATATGAAAACGCTTTCTGATCTTGGCTTCACAAACGAAAAATTTTATTATAACAGCAGGCGTATTGAAAAGGTATTTGAGCACATGAACAACAACTATAACAAGCAGGTTACCCTTGCCGAAGTTGCGCGTATTGCAAACATGCCCGAAGCTTCGTTCAGCCGTTTCATAAAAAAACGCACAGGTAAAACTTTTATCGATAGTTTAAATGAAATAAGGCTTGGCCACGCTTCAAGGATGCTCATAGATTCCACCACGACCGTAGCCGAAATTGCCTATAAATGCGGCTTTAATAACATATCAAATTTCAACAGGATATTTAAACGTAAAAAGCTTTGCATCCCAAAAGAATTCAGGGAAACCTATACCGGGAATAGGGTCTTTATTTGATTGATTTGAAGATTTGGCAAGCGGATATTACCTGCGTTAATCAATAGCTTTTACCGGTTGGCCTCGTTGGTTTACTGATCGCAAGGCTGCCTGGCACCTTATGAGCACGTTTACCAGAATAACGAATGCCGCACAGCCGTATATTGTTGATGATATTTATCTGGATTTGGAAATGCCCTTATCATAACAACGGGGCGTGTATAAAGATAATTAGAAGGATTAGCTATTTAAACGAACAATAGGGAAATAAGTGAAACGGAATAACAAAATTAACATGAAAAATATTAAAAAAACAGTATTAATAATTGCGGCCGCAGCAATGGCAATTCAATCGTGTAAAAAAGACCCGGCGGGTAACCCAGGTGGCGGCGGCGGTAATACTACCACGCCGGTAAGTACCGGAGTGGGTACAGGGCCAGGTGGCTCCATAGTTACCGGAACAGATCCATCCATCGCAGTTACACAAGGTTTTTTCCTTAGTAACTGGCAGCCCAAAACTTTTACAGCGCCATCCTCGCAAAGTGTAACAAAACCATCTGCTTCAGGAGCGGTTTCAGTCACTGTAGATATTAGCCAGATCACATCAAAAGTATCAAATCTATTATTTGGCAATAACATTAACCCGTTTATGGGGCAATGTGTTACCGAACCCGTTTTAATGAATAACATAACCGCTTTAGCCCCCAATATAATAAGGGCTCCCGGCGGCAGCCTTTCCGATATATATTTTGGGGATGGTGACGGTACTTCTGCCCAGGCACCTGCTGATGCACCTGCCAACCTGCTAAATGGCTCGGGCGTTGCTTCAGCTGCGGGTTACTGGTTCGGTAATAATACCCAAACCTGGACAATGACCCTTGATAATTATTATACTGTATTACAGCAAACCAACAGTACTGGTTTAATAACCGTTAATTACGGCTATGCGCGTTACGGAACGGGGCCAACCCCAGTACAAACTGCTGCGCATTTAGCTGCAAATTGGGTGAGGTATGATAAAGGGCGCACGATGTATTGGGAAGTAGGCAATGAAAGTTACGGAAACTGGGAAGCCGGCTACGAGATTGACCAAACAAAAAACCAGGATGGTCAGCCCGCCATAATAACCGGGACTTTATATGGTACACATTTTAAAGTATTTGCCGACTCCATGCGCGCCGCTGCGGCGCAGGTAGGGAATGCCAACATAAAAATAGGAGTTGTGTTAACTACTGATAACGACGTAAATAATAACCAGGGATGGGTTAACAACTGGAATGCAGGCGTTTTGGGAGCAGTGGGTAATACTCCTGATTTTTATGTGGAGCATAACTATTATGGCCCTTATAATGATAACTCAACTCCTGCTGTAATTTTAGGTACACCCGTGCCGGGGACAAGCGCCATGATGAGTTGGGTAAAAACATCAGCTCAAAATGCCGGGGTTACCCAAAAACCGGTTGCCCTGGATGAATGGAATATGCAGGCTGTAGGTTCAAGCCAGCAAGTTTCAAATATTGCAGGGTTGCATGCGGTAATGGTATTGGGCGAAGCGATAAAAGACCAGATAAGTATGGCCAGCCGCTGGGACCTGGCAAATGCCTGGGATAGTGGTAATGACATGGGTATGTTTAGCAATTCCTCTAACCCAAGTGAAGCTGAACCGGGTGCGCCGGCCTGGAATGCCCGGCCTGCCTTTTACTATATGTATTTTTTTCAGAAATATTTTGGCGACCGTATGGTAGCTTCAACTGTGAGCGGGAGCAGTGATATAGCCAGCTATGGATCATCTTTTACTTCGGGGCAGGCGGGTGTTATTTTAGTAAACCAGGGAAGCGGTAGCCATGTGGTTACTGTTGCGTTCAATAATTTTTCAATTGGCACAAATTACTATTATTATGTGCTGAATGGTGGAACGGATAACAATACCTTTTCACATGATGTACAAGTAAACGGGGTTGGCCCTGCAAGCGGCGTAACCGGCGGGCCTACAAATTATGCTGCAATCCCGGCCATTATGGCTCCTGTATCCGGCGGGATAACGGTAACTGTTCCCGCTTATGGCGTAGTATATTTAGTTGCACAGAATAAGTAATATTAACTTTACATTTAGATTTAGTTTTTATTTATGCCCTCAAAGCCATATCCCAGCTGTCATTTCGACGAGGAACGAGGAGAAAATTTTTCGAATTATGCAAAACTTGTATGCAAAACGGACTATGCAAAGTTCGAAAAGTTTTCTCGCTATCACTCGAAATGACATAAATTTTAGTTTTAAATGCAAAAAACATACATACTTCTCTTCATCACCTTATTCAGTTCCTGTTCAAAGGCACAACTCAATTCCCCATGCGATAAACTTGCCACGGCCGAAACGCGGGAATTATATAATAGCATGCAGCGCCTGGTTGGCGCGGGGGTATTGTTTGGTCATCATGATGATACAGGCTATGGTGTTAACTGGAAGTATGATAACGACAGTTCCGATGTAAAAAGCGTTACCGGAACTTACCCTGCAGTTTATGGCTGGGACCTTGCAAAATTAGAGCATGACAGTACGCTCGATATCAATAAATTCCCTTTTGCGGTGCAGAAAGAAAGGGTAAAAGAAGCTTATGAACGCGGCGGGATCAACACATTTTGCTGGCACATGGATAACCCTACGGATGGTAAAACCGCCTGGGATACCACAAGGCGGACTGTGGCTGATATAATCCCCGGCGGCGCTTTTCACGATGTTTATGTACAATACCTGGATAAGGCAGCAGAATATCTTAACGATTTAAAAGGTAACCAGGGCGAGCATATACCCATCCTGTTCAGGCCCTTTCATGAACTTACAGGTACCTGGTTCTGGTGGTGCAAGAATACCTGCACACCGGATGAGTTTAAAACCTTGTGGCGTTTCACCATTGATTATATGCGCAACACAAAAAAGCTGCATAATTTACTGATCGTTTTCTCAATAGCTGATTTTGATTCGGAGGATGATTTCCTCCAACGTTATCCCGGCGATGATTATGTTGATTTTATTGGTTTTGATAATTACTGTTATAACAACAAGATTGGCAGCTATGAAAGAAACCTTGATAGGAGGCTGGCATTGCTTGATGTGATCGCCGCCAAACACCATAAATTGGCCTGCTTAGCCGAAACAGGTTATTTAAATATCCCCCAGGCCGACTGGTGGACAAAAGTTTTACTGCCCATTATATCAAAATACAAAACCTCATATGTGCTCATCTGGCGTAATGCCGGGATGGAACAATATTACGCCCCATACCCCGGCCAGGAAAGCGCTGATGATTTTAAAAAGTTTTCGGAAAGTGATCATGCTATTTTTCAAAACCGTCTAACGCCGCTGGCGGTTTATGGGAAGCCGCTGAAGTGAATTGAAAAGTTGAGGGAGCTTATTCATCTCTTTTTCCGACCTTATTGACCTTGCCGAATAATTCCAAAAACTTATTCATAGATTTAAGCCTCCTAACATGTGGCTTTTTTAATTTAATCTAAATTATCATCAATGAAGAAAAAATCGGCAATGTTTGTACTTGTATTTTTAGCCCCGTTGTATTTATTGGCGCAAAATACAATTGGGAAGTCAAAAGATCAAATTAGGAACATAATCCAGTCAAATCCTAATTTCAAGCTATCGTCGGGGAATAATTGTGATACGATGAAATTTACACAGGGGATGCAAACTATTTTTTTCTACAAAAACGATACGTGTTATAGTCAAACCAGTATTTTGCCTTTAAAATATATGAAGGATATAGTAGAAAAGATGACAACAGATTCATATAAAAAAATTAATGAGAATGTTTGGATAGATCCTAAAGAAACAATGAAAGTCGTGATCAAGATCGATAATAATAGAAAAATATGTTCAGTCGAGACAACGGTCTATGATAAAGCCGTCAAAAATTCAAATTGAAGCATTCCACACCTTTCGACCTTCCAACAATATTATTTATCTTGGCACTCAATTGATCAACCAATCCCTTTTGAAAAACTATGTGCGCAAAAATTGATGATGACTTGGACGCAAGCGACCCTCTCTATAAAAGTTTACTTGACGGGAACAGGCAATTTGTTGAGGATACTTTAAAAATAGACGCAGAATATTTTACAAACCTGGCAAAAAGCCAGTCGCCGCCGGTGTTGTGGATAGGTTGTGCCGATAGCCGCGTACCTGCAAATCAAATTACCAATACAGCTCCGGGACAGATTTTTGTACACCGTAACATCGCCAACATGGTGATCCACTCGGACATGAACATGCTTTCGGTGCTTGATTATGCGGTGAATGTATTAAAAGTAAAACATGTAATAGTTACGGGTCACTATGGCTGCGGGGGCGTAATAGCGGCCATCAGCAACGAGCAATTCGGCCTGATTGATAACTGGTTACGGCATATAAAAGATGTTTACCGCTTACATGCCAAAGAACTTGACAAGATAACCAATATTGATGAGCGCTGCGACCGCCTTGTTGAATACAACGTAGTTGAAAACGTTTACAACCTCTGCAAAACATCCATCGTGCAAAACGCCTGGCAAAACGGGCAATCCTTAGGCGTTCATGGCTGGGTGTACAGCCTGGCAACAGGCATTATTACCGATATGAAGGTAAGCGCCTATGATAATGCCAATATGGAGAATGTGTTTAAGTTTAAATAGTTCATGGTTCATAGTTGATGGTTCATCGCAGCTGCAAAATTCGGCTATGAACTATGAACCATCAACTATGAACTACATTAAACTTCCTTCCCCAAAAACGGGTACCTGTAATCCTTCGGCGGATCAAATGTTTCTTTAATAGTGCGTGGTGATACCCAGCGTAATAAGTTGATCATGGAGCCCGCTTTATCATTGGTGCCCGACCCCCTTGCGCCGCCAAATGGCTGCTGGCCAACCACTGCGCCGGTAGGTTTGTCGTTGATATAAAAGTTTCCGGCGGCATTGCGTAAGCGGTAGGTCGCTTCGGCAATGGCATACCTGTCCTGGGCTATGATAGCGCCTGTTAGGGCGTAGATAGATGTTTTATCTACAATGTCAAGCACCTCATCAAATTGTTTATCCTCGTACACATAAATGGTCAGTACAGGGCCAAACAGTTCTTCGCACATGGTTACGTAATACGGATCGTTTACTTTTAGTACCGTTGGCTCAATAAACCAGCCTTTGGATTTATTGTAGTTGCCGCCTGCAACAACTTCTACATTTTTATCGGCTTTGGCGGCATCGATATATTTTGCCAGCTTATCAAATGATTTTTCATCGATTACGGCATTAATAAAATTCTCAAAATCCTCTACCGGGCCCATTTTAAAAGAGGCCATGTCGCGCTTCATTTTTTCTTTAACAGCAGGCCATAGCGAAGCCGGGATATAAGCCCTTGAAGCGGCAGAACATTTTTGCCCCTGGTACTCAAAAGACCCGCGAAGCAATGCAACATTCATCACATCGGCATCGGCGCTCGGGTGTGCTAAAACAAAGTCCTTGCCGCCGGTTTCGCCAACTATACGCGGATAAGTTTTATATTTATGGATATTGTTACCTATGGTTTTCCAGATATTTTGAAAAACACCGGTCGAACCAGTAAAGTGAATACCCGCAAAATCCGGGTGGTTAAATATAACCTCGCCTGCCGTTGGCCCATCAACATAAACCAGGTTAATGACCCCCGCGGGAACGCCAGCTTCAATGAACACCTGCATCAGCACATTGGCAGCATAAATTTGTGTATTGGCTGGCTTCCAAACCACCACATTGCCCATCAAGGCGGCAGAAGATGGTAAATTACCCGCAATAGCTGTAAAATTAAACGGCGTTAAAGCAAAAACGAAACCCTCCAGAGGGCGCTGCTCCACACGGTTCCATACACCTTTGCCCGATATAGGGGGTTGCTGCTGGTAGATCTGGCTCATGTAATGCACATTAAACCGCAAAAAGTCAATCAGTTCGCAAGCGCCGTCAATCTCGGCCTGGTAAGCGTTTTTTGATTGACCAAGCATTGTTGCAGCGTTTATTTTAGCGCGGTATGGCCCGGCAAGCAGGTCGGCGGCCTTTAAAAATATAGCAGCCCTTTGTTCCCAAGGCAGGTTTTCCCAATCGGCCTTTGCAGCTAATGCAGCATCAATAGCGGCAGCCACGTGGGTTTTATCGCCTTCATGGTATGTAGCCAGTAAATGTTTATGATCGTGCGGGGGATGTATTTCAGCGGTTTTGCCGCTGCGCACTTCCTTGCCGCCAATATACATGGGTATATCAATTTGATGGGCGCGTGCTTCATCTAAAGCAGCTTTAAGCGCTGCGCGTTCCACGCTGCGTGGGCCGTAATTTAATACAGTCTCGTTCTGCGGCGCAGGAACGTTAAAAAATCCTTTAAGCATAGAATGTCAGTTACTATGCCGCAAATATAAGGATTGATGTGCAGATTTTTGATGTGCGGATGTGCAGATTACGCAGGGTTGACAGAGGAAGGGTGATATGCGGATTTTTGATGTGCGGATGTGCGGATTACGCAGGTTTGAAATGCAATGTTTATAAGGGGATAAATTATCTGTAATAACACAAAAGAAATAAATGCCAATTAAAACAACAAAAAAGTTGCCGTTTATAATACATATTACGTGCTTGATTCTTTAAAAATATCTGTTATGTAATATTGTAAATCTGGTAGTTTGGTTTGTATTATGTCCCATACTATATCATAATCAACGCCAAAATAATCGTGTATTAGCCGATTTCTGGTCCCAGCCATTTTTTTCCATTCAATATGAGGATATTTAGCCTTAAACTCGTCGTTTAATTTTGTTGAAGCTTCCCCTATAATTTCAAGACTCCTAATAATGGCGCGGCACAAAATGCCGTCACTAATTACCTCGTCTTTTTCTTTTTTGTCAACGTTCTTTAATACAAAATCCACTTCATCTTGTATATGCCTTAACAGTTCTAAGTTAGAGGCATACATTTTCGACCTCCTTTAAAATATAAGGCCCAATATATTTACTTAATGATTGTAGTGTAACCAATTCTACTCTCCTGCCAAGTAGCTCCTCCAAATAAAAAGATAAGTTTATAAAATTATCATAAGTCTTTTTACCAGGTTCAAACTCTACTAAAAAATCAACATCGCTGTTGGTATCTATATTGGCGTCTTTTGCGAATGAACCAAAAAACCCTAATTGTTTTACGCCAAAGTCCTTTATTTCATGGCTGCGATTAGATAGTTGTTGTATTAATGAAGCTTTATTATGGACTATTACTTGCATAACACAAATTTAGTTTAAAAACACAGGTTATCCAAAAGTCTCCAATGGAGTAACCCGCATTAAATAAATAGGCCGGTTACCTATCATTTTTCGGATACCCCTCTTCGTCCAGGTCGTCCCGGTCATCTTCCGGGGTATGGCCAAGCACACGGTCTGTTGCATCCAGCTCAACAATTTCGCCATCATCAATATGCATCCCTAATTTATCTACATCCGTTTCTAATGATTCTTTGGGAATATATTCATCAACCGCATCGTAAGGGTTTGCCTCATCATAAGTTGAATTCATGTCTTCGCCGTTTTTTACGGAGGTATTGTAAGGGTCAGGATGTACGTAATCAGGGTCGTTACTTTTTACATCGTATTCAAAGCTGTCGTCCTCGGCGTTATAATTCAGATCTTCCTCATCAATAGTTTCACCGAGATCGTCTTTTAGGGTTTTGTCCCTGTCTTCATTCTCATCGTCGAAGCCAGGATAAAATGTGTCTTTCTTCATAATCGTCGCTTTATAGATTTATAGCCTAAAAACCTTGCCAAGTTTGTCGGTCATTGGTCATTAGTCATTGGTCAGTGTAATATCACTAATTCAATTCTCACTAATTTACTATTCACCATTCACTAATTCACCTCTCGCTAACTCACTAATTCACCTCTCACCATTCACCTCTCACCATTCACAACTCACCTCTCACCAATTCAATAATGTATCTGTTTCCTGTAAGAGATTATGTCCCCGCCAATTGCAAATTTAAGACCAATGGTAAACTGTGTATAAATTTCCTGGCGTTTACTTGCCGAAAAACCATCAAGGCCGTCGCCAAATGTTAAATTGTATTCATAACCCACATCAATTTTAGTGGATGGTTGCTGGTACTTATTAAAGATTTTAAATTCATAACCGATGCGCAAAGGGATAAAAGGCTCATTACTGCTATTCAGACCGGGCGTATATGCCCCGGTTTGCTCCGATATCCTGCTTATCTGGGTTATATGATTTATTATATACCCGGCCCCTGCAGATACGTACAAATTTTTAATCGCATTATTAAAAGGGCTATTCGAATAATCAAGAAACTCCCCGAATTGAAGCTGCCCCCTAAAAATATAAGCGCTGAAATCATTATTAAAATACCTGCCTGTTGATGTTGTTACTGAATCACCGCCCGTTAGCTTCCCTATTTGCACCTCGAACACAAAATTAGTAAATGGGGTATAGTTGTAAGTAAAGTTAAAATGAATGGATTGGGTAGTTGTTTGTGTTTGGGCGTTACCGCTAACCTGGTCAAAACCGACGGCCACACCTGCTTCATATTGCGAATAGTCATAACCTACCTGCGCCTTTGCGATAAGTGTGGTAAAACAAACAATAAGGGTTAAAATCGTAGTTTTTAAAATCAATTTTATCATAATTTATTGCCGGCGCTTTTAGTTAACAGGTTGTATTAATATATTTTTATAAAAGTAGCATCAAAGTTTATAAAAACAATATACTGGTTAAATAAATGTTGATTGGGTTGATCAATGGTTCATTAGTTCAATGGTTCATTAGTTCATTGGTGAAAAGAGTAGTTTTAGCCATTTAAAACTATACAGTGGTTGAACGCCAATCAAAAACTAATGAACCAGTGAACTAATGAACTAATAAACCATTTTTATATATTTGAAGCCATTAAAAAAACAGTATCAAAGATGTCAAAAATTAAAGTAGAAAATCCGGTAGTTGAACTGGATGGCGATGAAATGACCCGAATTATATGGAAGTTTATCAAGGATAAGCTTATATTCCCTTACCTCGATCTTGATATTAAATATTATGACCTTGGTATTGAGCATCGGGATGAAACCAACGACCAGGTAACTATTGATGCAGCACATGCCATAAAAAAGTATGGTGTAGGTATTAAATGTGCTACTATTACCCCCGATGAAGTGCGCGTAAAAGAATTTAATTTGAAACAAATGTGGAAATCGCCGAATGGCACAATCCGCAACATATTAGATGGCACTGTTTTCCGCGAGCCTATTGTAATGGCCAATGTTCCCCGTTTGGTGCCAAACTGGACAGCCCCGATTTGTATTGGCCGTCATGCTTTTGGCGATCAGTATCGCGCTACAGACTTTGTAACAAAAGGAAAAGGAAAACTAACTATAACTTTTACACCTGAAGATGGCGGAAAAGAGCAGTCGTTTGAGGTTTTTAATTTTAAAGGCGACGGTGTAGCCCTGGCCATGTACAATACCGATGAATCGATAATAGGGTTTGCACGGGCCTGTTTTAACCAGGCTTTACTTAAGAAATGGCCTTTATACTTGTCCACTAAAAATACCATCCTTAAGAAATACGATGGACGCTTTAAGGATATTTTTGAGCAAATATATGAACAGGAATTTAAAATTGATTTTGAGTCTAACCAACTAACTTATGAGCATCGCCTGATTGATGACATGGTGGCCTCAGCTTTAAAATGGCATGGTAATTTTGTTTGGGCTTGTAAAAATTACGACGGTGACGTACAATCAGATACTGTAGCCCAGGGATTTGGCTCGTTAGGGCTAATGACTTCAACATTAGTTACCCCTGATGGAACCGTTATGGAAGCCGAAGCGGCACATGGTACAGTTACCCGCCACTACCGCGATCACCAGGCAGGCAAGCCTACATCAACCAATCCAATAGCGTCAATTTTTGCATGGACAAGGGGTTTGGAGTTTCGCGGTTTATTGGATAGTAACCATGAACTAATCAAATTTTGCAAAACGCTGGAAGAAGTTTGTATTGAAACCGTTGAAAGCGGTAAAATGACAAAAGATTTGGCCATCACCATTAAGCACAAAGTTGAGCACGGCACCGATTATTTATATACCGAAGAATTTTTGGCTGCTATTGATGAGAATTTGAAAAAGAAGCTGGGGAAATAAAAATTATATCAACCCGTCATTACGAGGTACGAAGCAATCTTTACACATGCAGGTCGAATAGGCAAGTTCGACACCGTTCTATCCGCTCGGTATAGTATAGAGATTGCTTCGTGCCTCGCAACGACGTTGTGGCTGGCTTTTCATAACTAATTTCAAAACCATCGTTAACAAAATAATTTAAAACTGAATCCACTTCACATCATGCCATCACTATATCCACTAAAATTCAAAACCATTTATAAAGACAAAATTTGGGGCGGGCAAAAGATTAAAAGCTACCTCCATAAAGATTTTGGCGCATTGCCAAACTGTGGCGAAACATGGGAAATTTCAGGCGTCAAATCAGATGTTTCGGTAGTTGCGGATGGGGAATTGAAAGGCGAGTCGCTGGCAGATCTACTGGAAAAATATAAAGAGGAACTGGTTGGTAAAAAAGTGTACGAGCATTTTGGCAATATATTCCCCTTACTGGTAAAATTTATTGATGCGAATGAAGACCTCTCCATCCAGGTGCATCCTGATGACGAACTGGCAAAAAAACGCCATAACTCGTTTGGAAAAACTGAAATGTGGTATGTTATAGAAGCCGACCCCGGTTCAACCTTAATTGCTGGTTTTAATAAAGAGCTTACTGAACAGGAATATCTTGATAAATTCAACAGCGGCCATTTAACAGATATTTTAAACAAGGAAGATGTAAAAACAGGTAATGTTTTCTTTTTACCTGCTGGCAGGGTGCATACCATTGGTAAAGGCTTACTTATTGCCGAAATTCAGCAAACATCGGATATCACTTATCGCATTTTTGATTTCGACCGCGTTGATGATAAAGGCAACAAACGCGAACTGCACACCGAAGAAGCCCTTGCGGCGATTGATTACAAACATTACCCTGAATATAAAACCAAATATCAACCCGAAAAAGATAAAACGGTTAAATTGGTGAGCTGCCCATATTTCACCACCAATCTACTTGATTTTACAAAAAGTACTACAAAAGATTACTCAAACCTTGATTCATTTGTGATTTATGTATGCCTTGAAGGTGAATTTGCAGTTAATTATAATAATCAGCATTACCCAGTAAAAATGGGCGATTGTATACTATTGCCAAAAAGTATAGATAAAGTTAAACTGGAAACTACTGCAGGATTTAAGGTTTTGGAAAGCTATATTGAGTAGTTCATAGTATGAATTGGAGCTACAACTGCTAACTGCAAACAGCCTGCTGCAAACTGCTACACAAGCCTGATAGTAAACTTCGTCCCAACATTAACGGTGCTGTCAATTTTAATGGTACCGCCGAGCGACTCTATCTGGTTACGGGTAATAAACAGGCCAATACCTTTTGCATCCTGGTTTTGATGGAATGTTTTATACATACCGAATACTTTATCTCCATAACGCTCCAAATCAATGCCAATACCGTTATCTTCAAAAAGCATATAAATATGGTTATGATCTTTAATTGTACGGCAGCTGATAAGCGGCTGCCTGTCCATGTGCCGGTATTTTAATGAGTTTGTAAGCAAATTTTGAAAGATACTTTCAAGATAGGCCGGAATGTAGCTGATAACCGGGCATTTGGTAAAATCATATTCAATTTTGGCATCGGTGCTTTCAATATTGCTTTGCAGTGCAGATACTACATTTTTAAATACTTCCTCAAATGCAATAGTTTTTCGTTCCCTGTCAATTTCGGTATGTATTTTAACTATTTCATTAAGATGTTCTATAGTTGTGATCAGGCTGCCACTAATAGATTTTATGTGGGCAAATACCTCTAAACGGTCTTCCGCTGATTCGCTTTCTTCAAACAAATTAACCATGAACTGCAAATTACCTGTATGCGAACGCAGGTTATGGGATACGATATAAGCGAAATTTTGAAGGCGTTTGTTTTGGTCGTTTAACAGGTTAATTGATGATTGTAAGGTGAGGCCTTTCTTTTTTATACTATCAATATCCTGGAATATACCCCTTATTTTAATGCATTTACCATAATCATCAATAATAGGAATGCCCTTGGCCCTAACCCATAGCACGTTATTTTTAGCTGTTCTGAACAGCAATTCCATATCATAGGGCTTGCAAAATTTAATTGCATTATCAATGGCTTCGTTTAATAAAGGGCGGTATTGGGGTTCAAAAAAGAGGATCGATTCTTTAATGCTTAACTTTACGTGGTCATTTAGCTCATAAATATCAAAGGCTTCTTTTGATAGGGTTAAGTTCATGGCGGGCACATCGATCTCAAAACCGCTCACTTTAGCAATTGTACCGGTTTCGTTAAAAAAGAAATCATTTTGTGCCGAACGCAGGCCCAAAATCTTTGCCTCGTTAATATTGATTAATGTACCGGTAAATTTTGGGCCGTTGGTATCTTCCCATTTATTGGTAGTGCTTTCAAACCATTGATAGCCAGTATTTTTAGTTAAAAGTCTGATGTGCAAAGTGTTAGCTTGCTCAGAACTTGGGGTGTGCATGGCCTTTAAAAATGCCGGTTTATCGTAGTAATAAAGCAGGTGTTCGAGAAAGAAATTATAGGAACATTCTATTTCGCCAGGTTTATAGCCTAAAATGTTATAAAAACCGGCAGACCATTTAACATCTTTCGTTGTAATGTTAAACTCCCAAATCCCCACATTTATATGATCGATTATCTGAGCAAGATGGGATGCATCATCATTATTAAAATTGTTCCCTTCCAAAATACTCATATTATAGGCCGATCATATTTAGTTTAACCAAAGTTTCGGCGTTGTATAGAAAAATCTGTGCCAAAATTCAAAATCCTTAAAACATAAGGCATGCTTATTACGAAATACACTAATAATAGTTGGCTTAGGTTTAGAATTTTATAAAGTAAAAAAGTATATATAGGGATATAAATAAACTCCTTTTTTAACTAATAGTTTTTTTTGTCAATTCACTTATAGCATTTGAAGCTACCCATTTTGCAGATCTGCTGTCCTGAAGCAAAACCCTGTTTGCAGTTTCAATAGCAGCTATTTTAAGGGTATTGTTCCTTTTGCCAATTTGCCTTAATGCCCAGTTTACCGCCTTTTTAACAAAGTTCCTGTCGTCCCATGCCTCCCGCTCAATAAGAGGTAATAAATTAATAAAAGTTTCATCCTTAGCAGTTTTGTTATGCACGGCATACTCAGCCATTAGCACAAAACCGGCCCGTTTTACAAATTCTTCTTCGCGGGCGCTAAATGCAATTGCTTTTTCAAGGGCAAAAGGTGTGCGATCAAAAAGGTTGCCGCAAGCCTGGTCGCAAATGTCCCATGAGTTAAAGTCGTTTACCCAAAAGTTAACCTGATCTGAACTAACAAGTGCAGGGTCATCTATCATCGACGCAAGCATCCTGGCCTCGTGTAAACCAGTTTTCCACAGTTCAAGAGCTAAAGCATGGTCTCTTTTAATGACCCTTGCAAGCTTCCTCAATTCGGGGACAGGAATACCCAAAGCTTTCGTGTTCTCAATACCGAACCGCTTCATCCCGGCAAGGTAGGATGCATTGGATTTTTGCTTCAATAAACTGATAACCTCATCAACATTCATAACAAGTAAATATGCCTTAAGCCCCCTCTAAATCTCCCTGGTAGGGGAGACTTAAAAAGGATGGTTTAAAGATATTTAAGTTTTTGAAACTGATCTTAAAGCCCTTTCTACCAGGGAGGGTTGGGTGGGGCTACAACTTCCGAAATCCTCAGAGGTTTCCCCGCAATTCCTGTTCGTGTTCTATAGCTTCAAACAGCGCCTTAAAATTACCGGCGCCGAATGATTTTGCCCCTTTACGCTGAATGATCTCAAAGAACAGTGTAGGCCTGTCTTCAACAGGCTTGGTAAATATTTGCAGCAGGTAACCTTCGTCGTCACGGTCGACCAATATGCCCAATTTTTTTAGGGGTTCAAGGTCCTCGTCAATATGGCCGACACGGTCGGTCAGTTCGTCATAGTAAGCGGTTGGCACAGTTAAAAATTCAATGCCCCGGCTTTGCAGTTCGGTTACCGTCTCAACAATATTATGGGTAGCAAGGGCCAGGTGCTGTACGCCTTCGCCTTCATAAAATTCAAGGTATTCTTCAATCTGCGACTTCTTTTTACCTTCAGCAGGTTCATTTATAGGGAACTTAACGTAACCGTTGCCGTTGCTCATCACCTTGCTCATCAGGGCCGAATATTCGGTAGAGATCATTTTATCGTCAAAGGTTAAAATGTTTTTAAAACCCATTATATCCTCATAAAAACTTACCCATTCGTTCATCTTATGCCAGCCAACATTGCCAACGCAATGATCAATATATAATAATCCTGTTGTTGGCGGGTTGTAGTGCGATTCCATTTTTTCGTAGCCTGGTAAAAATAAACCGTTATAGTTTTTTCGTTCAACAAAAAGATGAACAGTTTCTCCATACAATTTTATCCCGCTTATGCGCACTTCACCAAGTTCATCGGTTAATGTTTCTGGTTCCCGGTAAGGTACGGCTCCACGGATTGTGGTTTGTTTAAAAGCATCATAAGCATCATCAACAGATAGCGCCAGTATTTTAACCCCGTCACCATGTTTGCTGATATGTTCAGCAATAGGATGATCGGAGTGTAATGGCGTTGTTAAAACCAGGCGTATTTTTCCCTGCAGTAAAACGTATGATACCCTGTCGCGCACGCCTGTTTCAGGGCCGGAGTAGGCAAGATCCTGGAAACCAAATGCGGTTTTATAGTAGTAGGCAGCCTGCTTGGCATTGCCTACATAAAATTCAACGTGATCGGTACCGTTAAGGGGTAAAAAATCAGTTGTTTTTGTAGGTTTATTTATAGTTAGTGTTTCCATTTAATTTTGAATTATTGATTTAGTGAATTAGTGATTAGGATTTCCGGGTGTTACCTTTTAGCTTTCGCCTTTAACCTTTCACCTCAACTAACCCAGCTCTTATAATAATTTTCATCCTCAATTTTAATCGCATCCTCCGTCAGCATCAGTGGCCTGAAGGGGTCTATCATTACCGCCAATTCGTCGGTTGATTCTTTGCCGATTGATTTTTCTACCGAACCCGGGTGCGGCCCATGCGGTATGCCTCCGGGATGTAAGGTGATCTGACCTTTTACCACGCTTTTACGGCTCATGAAATCACCATCGACATAATATAAAAGCTCATCACTGTCCACATTACTGTGGTTATAAGGGGCCGGGATAGACAATGGATGATAATCGAATTTACGTGGTACAAAAGAGCAGATCACAAAGTTATGCCCTTCAAATGTCTGGTGCACCGGCGGCGGCTGGTGTAGCCGGCCGGTTATCGGCTCAAAATCATGGATTGAAAATGCCCAGGGATAATGAAAGCCGTCCCAGCCAATAAAGTCAAAAGGGTGCGTTCCATAAGTGTAGGGGTAAATCAGGCCTTGTTTTTTGATCAGTATCTTAAAATTACCTTTTTCATCATGGGTTTCCAGGTCGGTTGGACGTTTAATATCGCGTTCGCAATATGGCGATTGCTCTGTAAGCTGCCCGTACGCATTGGTATAGCGTTTGGGCACCCGGATGGGGCTAAAGCTCTCCACAATAAACAAACGGTTATCGGGCGTATCAAACTCCATTTGATAAATGGTTCCGCGAGGGATGATCAAATAGTCGCCGTAAGCAAATTTAATATTGCCGTAACCGGTTTTAAGCGTACCCGATCCTACATGAACAAATACCACTTCATCGGCCTGGCTGTTCTTGTAAAAATAATCAGTCATTGATTTATGCGGTGCAGCCAGCGAAATATGCAGGTCGCTATTTACCAGGATTGGTTTACGACTTTTTAAGTAATCATCTTCCGGTTCAATTTTAAAACCGACAAGGCTGGTATGTTTCAGGTGCTTTTCGCGCGCTATTTTTGGCTCAACCGAATAAGGCTCACCGAGCTCCTTTACCAGCGTAGGCGGATAAACATGGTATACAAGTGAATACAGGCTCGAAAAACCTTCTGTTGATACCAGTTCTTCGGCATATAAAGTACCATCGGGCTTACGGAACTGCGTATGCCGCTTTGGCGGGATAGCTCCTAATGTATGATAAACAGGCATGTTCTTTTTTGTTGAAATGTTGGAACTTTGAAATGTTGTAAAGTTGAACATGTATCAACTTGCAGCATATCAACGTTATAGGTATAACGATTGGAGGGGTGGAATAGTTTTAAAGCTGCCAGTCATAATAACCTTTCAACCTTACAACCTTCCAACAATCTTAGAACAAATTAGTATTGCGCAAGCACGATCTTAGCGAGCATAGCATCCCTGAAAGAAGAAGCATCACTCATTGAAGTGAGGCCGAGGGAAAAAAGAAAATGCTTTTGTATGCTCATAAATTGGTTTTACAAAAGTATACGTATTATTTAAAATATGCAAAGTTTGGTTGATTAAGTTGAACAAGTGAGTGTTTGATTGAGTCCAAAAGTCAGTAAAGTCCGGAAGTCCGAAAGAAGCTACAACGTTATGACATTTCAACAACTATAACATTTACAACAATTCCAACAAAAAAAACCTAAGTTTGAAAACCAATAATCCAAAATAAACCAATGAAATTAGTATCCTATAAAACCGAAGACCGTGAGCATTTGGGTGTTTTTATAAAAGGGCATATCTATAACCTGAACTCGTGTGATAAACTGATCCCCGATAATATGAATGAATTTTTATGGGGCGGCGACGAGTTGATGGAACGTGCGCAGCGCATAGACAAAGCAATCAGTTCGGGAAAAATGGAAGCGAAGGAAGAATTGTTTTTTGAAATGATGGCGCCGGTGCCGCACCCGACATCATGCAGGGACGGGTATGCTTTCAGACAGCATGTAGAGACCGCCCGCCGTAACCGTGGCGCCGCCATGATACCCGAGTTTGACCAATACCCAATATTTTATTTTACCAATCATAACGCTATACAAGGCGCAGGTGAGATAGAATGTATGCCAGATCATTTTCACAAGCTTGATTTTGAGCTGGAAGTTGCCGTTGTGCTTAACAAAAAAGCCCGCAATATTAAAGCGGCGGATGCGGATAGCCTGATTGCAGGCTATATGATAATGAATGACACGAGCGCCCGCACACTCCAAATGGAAGAAATGCTGCTGAACCTTGGCCCTGCAAAAGGAAAAGACTTCAGTACGGTTATTGGCCCCTGGCTGGTAACGCCTGATGAACTTGAACCTTACAAAACTGCACCTAAACCAGGGCATACCGGCAATAACTATAATTTGAAAATGAAGTGCGCGGTAAATGGCAAAGAAGTATCAAACGGCAACATGGCAGATATGGACTGGACATTTGCCGAAATTATTGAGCGTGCCGCTTACGGCTGCGATGTGCTGCCCGGGGATGTTATAGGTTCTGGTACTGTAGGTACAGGATGTTTTTTAGAACTTAATGGAACAGGCTTGCTTAATGATCCTGAATATAAAACCCAATGGCTGCAACCCGGTGACCTGGTTGAAATGGAAATAACTGGATTAGGGATGTTAGGGAATATTATTAAGAAAGCCGATAGTGATTTTTCAATTTTGGGTTTGAAGAAAAAATAAAAAAAGTCGCTCATTGCGAGGAACGAAGCAACCTCTACACTTGCAAATCAATGTACCCTGATCTCATAGGGGAACGTTATTTCAATAACATTTGCCTGTTTGACAGAAACAGTTCAGAGATTGCTTCGTTCCTCGCAACGACGCGCGGACTATATCATGGTAACTATAAAGCTATCTGACCTTTCGCCGGTTGAAATGCAGAACTACCTGCAATATGCCATTGCCCCGCGCCCGATATGCCTGGCATCGACTGTGGATAAGGAAGGAAGCATCAACCTTAGCCCATTCAGTTTTTTTAATTTATTCAGCACCAACCCGCCCATTTGTGTTTTTTCGCCTTCGCGGAGGGTTAGGGATAATACTACCAAGCATACCCTGGAAAACCTTAAAGAAGTGCCTGAATGTGTGATCAATATTGTGAATTATGATATGGTGCAGCAGGTATCACTGTCAAGCGTCGAATATGCCAAAGGGATAAATGAATTTATAAAATCGGGATTAACGATGCTGCCATCACAAGTGGTTAAACCGCCCAGGGTAGCAGAGTCACCTGTGCAGTTTGAATGTGTTGTTAATGATATTATTTCCCTGGGCAATACCCGAGGTGCGGGTAATTTGATTATAGCTGAAATCAAACTTATGCACATTAACGAAGCCGTTTTAGATGCCGATGGTAAAATAGACCAGTTGAAAATGGACCATGTGGCCCGCCTTGGCGGCGACTGGTATTGCCGGGTTACCCCCGATAATTTGTTTAAGGTAGCCAAACCCAATAAAAATATTGGCATAGGGGTAGATGCTATACCCTTTGCTATAAGTAACTCTAAAATCCTTACAGGTAATAATTTGGGTCAGTTGGGTAATGTGGAAGTGTTGCCAACGGATGCTGATATCGATGCTTATGCTCAATTACCTGAAATTAAAGAGCTGTTGGATGCAACGATCGGCGATGGCCAAACGCGGGAAACACAATTGCATTTAAAGGCTAAGGAATTACTGGATGCGGGTAGGGTTGAGGAGGCATGGAAGGTGTTGTTAGCTATCTGAACCACGGATTAAGCTGATTTTTTTGATTTCACTGAATCTCGATTTCACTGAACGTAAATGGGTTGGAAATCATCAAAATCAGTCAAAACAGCTCAATCAGTGGTTCAGATGATAATATTGGATTTCACTAATTCCTTTCTCAACTCTGCTGCCGAAGTAAAGTGTATCGATTTTATTCCCAACTTTTCTGCAGCTAAAATATTCCGGTAATTATCATCAATAAACAAAGCTTCTTCGGGTTTAACCTGGTGGCGATCAAGCAATATTTGATAAAACTCCGGTGCTGGTTTGCGCATTTTTTCGGCGCCGGATACAACAATGCCATCAAACCAGTTTAAAAAATCATACCGGGCCAAAGCAACCGGAAATGTTTCTGCCGACCAGTTGGTGAGGGCGTATATCCTGTAATTATTACTTTCCTTAAGCTCCTTAAATATCTCAACTGTATCCCAAAAGGGTTCGCCCAGCATTTCTTCCCAGCGGGCGTAAAATGCACGGATATTAGCCTCATGTTCCGGGAATTGTTTAATCAATAGCTCTGTACCTTCATCCAAAGAGCGGCCGGCATCCTGCTCCTCGTTCCAGTCGGAAGTGGTAACGGTAGTAAGAAAGTTTTTCATTTCTTCCTCATTGTCAAAAATAGTACGGTACATATAATGCGGATTCCAGTCAATTAAAACCGCGCCGAGATCGAAAATTATGGTGGTGATCATAGAGAATTTAATCCAAGTCTTATTAGTGCCTCTTCATGCGGAATACCTTCGCCTCTGTCTAACTGCTCTAACCCTATCAAAACATCTTGCTGTTGTTCTTTGGTTAGTTCATCGAACCAATCAGGCTCTTCATTTTCATTCGTTTTCATCGTAAATTCTTGTATAATCAGAGAATTCGGTATCCTTAAGGTCTTGTTCGATTACCCTTTTTGCGGTCCTAAAGTCAACAACATAGCAACAAATTTCCATGGTGCCGCTTCCCATGCTACCACCGTCGCACTTACCCACCCCCGTCCAACCTAAAGTCTCGTCCATTCTGTCCTCTAATCTATATCTTTTTTCAAGATCCTCTACAACCCCCATTCCGTCAACTTTAAATTCAATTATAAGTGTAAAATGGTCGTCAAGATCGATTGTTTTATAACCTTTGGATAATTTGCTGTCAATTTCTCTTTGAATTTGATCTTTAAAACTTGCCAACGGCACCGATTTAATTTCAATATCGTCCCCTTTATCTCCAAGGGTACCCCAATGAACAATTGCTTTATCTTCACCCTTTATGTTCCAGGTTTCCCAATAAAGAATCTCGTTATCAGTGTGTTTATAAAGTTTTACCATCTTATACTGTTTGTACTTGAGTTATTCATTCTTCAGCAAATATTCCTTAAACCCTTCAAAATCCTTGCCCAAAACAATTGACTTTTTTTCCTTTTTTGCCAACTCCTTTACCTGCTCCGGCACATCAACTTTCCCTGCAATACTATCCGGGTAAACGTCCGGGAATTTGCAGGGGTGTGCGGTTGATAAAAACACGCCTGCTGTATCCGCCTTGTAATTATCCTGCTGCCAGTCCCGTAAGGCCTGCCAGGCAATAGCGGTATGCGGACAGGCCACATAGTTGTAATTATCATTAATGAACTTGATGGCATCCAGCGTTTCCTCATCATTATAGCGGTAACCGGTAATAAGTTTTTTCAGCGCACTAAGTTCGCCTTTAAATAAATCAGCTATACGTACCCAGTTGCTTGGATCGCCAACATCCATGGCGTTTGAGAGTGTCGCTACTGATGGTTTTGGCTGATAAATGCCTGTTTTTAAAAATTCAGGCACGGTATCATTTACATTGGTGGCGGCAATAAAATGTTCAACAGGCAGGCCCATTTTCCATGCCAATAAACCTGCACCGATGTTGCCGAAGTTGCCGCTTGGTACCGAGAAAACTACTTTATTAATACCCTGTTTTAATAATTGTGCATAGGCGTTAAAATAGTAAAACGTTTGCGGGATCAAGCGGGCGATATTAATGGAGTTGGCCGATGTTAGCCTGAGTTTTTCTTTTAACTCTTTATCTGTAAAGGCTTGTTTAACCAATGCCTGGCAATCGTCAAAAGTGCCGTCGATCTCAACCGCTCTTATGTTTTGCCCGTTGGTGGTTAATTGCAGCTCCTGTATATCGCTTACTTTTCCTTTGGGGTACAGTATAGTGACACGGGTGTTAGGTACGCCTAAAAAACCTAATGCTACCGCGCCGCCAGTATCGCCGGAAGTAGCTACAAGCACATCTAATTGTTTTTCGCCTTTCTCTAAAAAGTAGCTCATTACACGGCTCATAAAGCGCGCGCCGAAATCTTTAAAAGCTAACGAAGGCCCGTGCCAGAGTTCCAATACAAATACATTTTCTTCCAGCTTAACCACAGGCGCCAGGAAGTTTATCGCATCGGCAATAATAGCTTTTAGATCATCATCAGGGATATCCTCTCCAATTAAGTTTTTAGCTACATGAAAAGCAATTTCGGGAAGGGAATATTGATCAAGGTTATTTAAAAATTTATCATCCAGTCGCGGGATGGATACAGGCATATACAGGCCTTTATCCTGCGGCATGCTATTAAAAACCGCTTCTTTGAAGCTTACCCGGGTGGATGTGTTTTTGGTACTGTATAATTTCATTTCGGATTTTTCACGGTTGTTTGTTTTCATTGGCGTTCAAGAGGGCTGCGCCGTTTCGGATGTTCGATTTCGGATTTATTTTAATTCTAATATTTTTTAATTTTCTCATTTGCACATCCGCACATCTGTATATTTGCACATCCGCACATCATCCTATCACCCTCGGCCCTTTATCATTAATTGTAGATACATAAATATTCGATCCTATTTTAATACCGGTTAAATGCTGCTGTAGCTTTTGGGTTATTTTGATGGCCGTTTCTTCGTCACGGGTAAACGCAAAAACCGATGGCCCCGAGCCAGATATGCCAAAACTTACCGCGCCTAAACTCATGGCCATTTCGCGCATCTGGTAAAAATCAGGAATTAGCATGGAGCGCACAGGTTCAACCAAAATGTCTTTCATGCTACGGCCTATAAGATCTATATCATTCATAAATAAACCGCTTACAAGGCCGGCAATATTGCCCCATTGGGTAACGGCATCCCTCATTAATATTTTATTGCGGATAATTTGCCTGGCCTCGCGGGTGGGGACATCCACATCAGGGAAAACAATAGCGCACCATAAGCCGGCAGGGTGGGGCAGGCGCACAACGTCAAGCGGGTCATAACTGCGTATCAGTACAAAGCCGCCCAAAAGGGCAGGGGCAACGTTATCTGCATGACCATGTCCGCAGGCCATTTCCTCACCCTTCATGGCAAAGGGTAATAAGGTCGCCGGGTCGGTATCATCATCCAATAAGGTTTTTATAGCAAACAGCCCGGCTACTGTACTTGCCGAGCTTGAACCAAGGCCGCTGCCTATTGGCATTTTTTTATGTAACTCAATATCCAGTCCAATATCATTGCAGCCAATACTGTTCAAATAATGCTGCACGCTTACACTCACCGTATTTTTAGCAGGATCAAGCGGCAAACGACCATCATCACCGGTAATTTTACTTATCGTGATACCCGGTTTATTGGTAACACGCATAACCACCTCATCACCTGGTGCGTTAACGGCAAATCCCAGTACATCAAAGCCGCAAACTACGTTGGCAACTGTGGCTGGAGCGAAAACTGAAATGCCCCCCCCGCCCCCTAAAGGGGGAGCTTTTTTGGCGGATGTTTTTAAATCTTGTATATTATTTTCCATGCAATATCAAACTATTCCTCCCCCTTTAGGGGGTCGGGGGGCCTGGCTTACGCCCCCACATTAATCAAATCCGCAAATACACCTGCTGCGGTTACTTCTGCCCCTGCGCCGGGACCTTTTACTACCAGCGGGCGTTCCTTATACCTGTCGGTGGTGAAGGATATGATATTATCACTTCCCGATAAGGTGAAAAACGGATGGTTCTCATCCACCATTTGCAGGGTAATAGCGGCTTTACCATCTTCAAGTTTACCTATATACCGTAAAACCTTTTTATCCGCTTCTGCCTTCGCTTTTAAACTGCTGAAAAATGCATCTTCTGCTTTTAGCGCCGCATAAAAATCCTCAACGGTTTGGGCATCAAGGCAGGCTTTTGGCAGCATACTTTCTATTTGTACATCGGCTGCTTCCATAGCGTAACCGGCATCACGGGCCAGGATCAATATCTTACGCATAAAATCTGTCCCCCGCAAATCATCACGCGGATCAGGTTCGGTATAACCTTTTTCCTGCGCCAGTTTTACTACATCATGAAAGTTTGCATCGCCTTTAAAATTATTAAATATAAAGGAAATGGTGCCCGATAAAATAGCTTCTATTTTCATAATCCTATCGCCGCTGTTCATCAGGTCTTTTAAGGTACGTATAATTGGCAAACCGGCACCGACATTGGTTTCGTAAAAAAAGTCGACCCCATGCTGCTTGGCAGCATCGTGAAAGGTTTTATACTGCTTGTAGGAAGCTGAATTGCCAATTTTATTGCAGGTAATTACCGATATGTTCGATTTAAAAACATCTTCATAAACTTCAACAGGTTTTGGGCTGGCGGTATTGTCAATAAATACGCAGTTTGGCAGGTTCATGCTTTTCATGCGGGCAACAAATTCCTGCAGGTCGGCTTTTTCATGTGATGCCTGTAAATCGTCCTGCCAATTTTCTAAAGAAATACCATCACTGTTAAATAGCATTTTACGGGTATTGCTGATACCTGCAATTTTTACCTGTATACCATTATGCTCTTGCAAATAAGCGCTATGGGCATTTAATTGTTTAAATAGGGTTTGCCCGATGTTGCCTGTTCCCAAACAAAAGGCGTGCAGGGTTTTGGTAAGCTGGACAAAAAAGCCGTCGTGTACCGCGTTTAATGCCTTGGCAAGATCATTTGCAGAAATAATAACAGAAATATTATACTCCGATGATCCCTGTGCAATGGCCCTCACATTCACGCCATTACGGCCCAGTGCATGAAATAACTTGCCCGATACACCCGGAGTTTGTTTCATGTTTTCACCGACAATCGCAATGATGGCCAGGTTTTGCTCGATAACCACCGGGTCGAGTTTTTTCGCCACCAGTTCCAGTTCAAATTCTTGTTCAATTAATAAACGGGCCTTTTCGGTATCGCCCGGCTGAATGGCAAAAGTTATGCTATGTTCGGATGATGATTGGGTGATGAGTATAATGTTGATCTGCTCCCGCGCCAGCAAAGAAAACAACCTGCCGCTGAAACCTGATTTGCCCACCATTCCGCTGCCTTCCAAATTCAGGATGCTGATGTTATTGATGGATGAAATCCCTTTTATAGGCAGGTTTGATGGCTTGCAATCATGACGGATAACAGTCCCTTCAAAATCAGGTTCAAAAGTGTTTTTTATAACAATGGGTATTTTCTTTAAAAACGCCGGGATCATAGTCGGCGGATAGATCACCTTCGCACCAAAATAAGAAAGCTCCATGGCCTCGGTATAAGTAAGTTCGGGCAACGAGAACGCTTTTTTCACCATGCGGGGGTCGGCGGTCATCATGCCGTTAACATCAGTCCAAATCTGTATCTCACCGGCGTTTAATGCGGAGCCAAATATTGCTGCGGTGTAATCGCTGCCACCACGACCCAGAGTAGTGATCTGCCCGGCATCATTTGAGGCAATAAACCCGGTTACCAATAGCATTTTATTACTGTGTTCTTTTTGAAAATCACGTATCAGTAACCCGGACAATTCCATATTTACCCTGGCCTGTCCAAACGAGCTATCGGTTTTTATCAGTTTGGAGGCATCAACACACAATGTTTCAGGAAAATGCTGCGCAGCAATTTTGCAGATCATTAAGGTAGAGCAGCGTTCTCCAAAACTTAATACCTGGTCACGGGTTTTTGGGGTAAGCTCCCTTAGTGTAAGTATTCCTTGTAATAACTCTTCAAGCTCATTAAAGTATATCTTTAAGCCTGTATAAGCCGGGTTTTGGTGCTGTGCGGTAAGCAAACTCTTTACTATATCAAAGTGGCGTTTTTCAAGTTCGGCTAATGATGCTGTAAAATCAACGCCGTTTGCAGCCCCTTCGGCCATAGATAACAGCAGGTTGGTTACCCCGCTCATGGCGGATAAAATAACTACCGGCTTTTCTTTGCTGGTAACTTCATTTTTTAAAATATTTAATAAAGTTCGGATGCTTTGAACTGATCCTACGGAAGTACCGCCAAATTTTAAAATTTTCATTAGGGCTTTAAATATTAAACAAAAACGCCTTCCTCTTTTGGAGGAAGGCGTTCATTTGGTTTTTATGTTTTTACACCATACGACTATCTTCCCCCAGGTATTATCCCTGTGGTAGTTGTTGTTGTAATGATGGTGCTGTTACTGTTCATATATAATGCCTGTAAAGTAAGTAGAATATTTTTTAATAAACAAATGGTATTTGTTTTATTTTTATTAACGGTCATTGAACTTACATAAGCCTTAAATTAATTTGGCATAACAGCGATGCCGTTTAGGGCAGAATTGCCCCCACCGAGTTTTACGGGTGTACCATTCCACCAATAAAATGAATTATTACCTGGCGAATCGAACCCACCGGCGACAAAAACATTGCTTCCGTTCAACGCAATAGCATTCGCCAGGTATTGGTTGTTGCCTGGCGAGCCAAAAGTGAGCATTGTTGCAACACCATTTTTCCAGTATGCGGCAACACTATTTATGTATCCTCCTACATAAATATCAGCACCATTTATTGCAATAGCTTTTGCCATCGAAGCGGAAGCTGCATCTGCAAGGCTTGTTGCAGTACCATTTTTCCAGATAGTAGCAACGTTGTTGATAAAACCTACCACATAAACATCGGTGCCGCTTATCGCTATTCCACTTGCCACGGAACCAGATGGGCTAACGGAAAGAAGTGTGGCCACACCATTTTTCCAATAAGTTGCTTCATAATAGCCTGTAGAACCAAAAATATATGTGAAACCAGCCATATAAACGTCGCTCCCATTAACTGCTATCGCATTGGCTTCGGTGCTGACGGTCGAATTGCCCGGAAGCATTGTTGCTACGCCATTCTTCCAATAAGTGGCTACGATGCTGCCATCACTGGCGGTGGCTGAACCAGCGATGTAAACATCATTACCACTTACTGCTATTGCTACTGCCTGCGACGCAGCCTGGCTATTTGCCAGTTGTGTTACAACACCATTTTTCCAGGAGGTAGCTACATTATATACACCAATATGTGTTTGGCCTGCTATGTATACATCAGTACCACTTAAGGCGATAGCATCCGCTTCCGAATTCAAATTAGATAAACTGTCAGCAAGTAATGTAGCCACACCATTTTTCCAATAAGTAGCTAATGGGTAATTATTTGGATAGGCAGCAGTTGTCGTACCGGCCAAATATACATCTGCCCCAGTATTTACAACAGGATAGGAAGGCGGAACTGTTGGGTGGGTAACAGTTGGATTACCATTTTTTTTACAGCTTGCAAAAGCAAACAAGACAACGAATGCAAAAAGGATATTCTTTCTTAATTTTATGGATATCATATAGGAACTTGATTTCGATTTAGGTTTTGACTGTACAGAATTATAAAAGAGCAAGAAAACTGTGACGCCCGTTTTTTTTTTACTGCAAAAAACGGATTAATTTTTTAATAAACAAATTCTATATGTTTTATTTATCCGCGTACAATTCAGGCTTAAATCGTTTAGCTAATAATCCTGTTGCCAAATCAGTATCTATTTCAGCCACCAAAATGCCCGGTTCCCCGTAAAGCTGGTGTGCAATGCATTGCCCATCCGGGCCAATTAATGAGCTTGCTGATTCGGGATAAAGCGTAGCATAATTCGAACTGGCAAAATATATAGTATTTTCTAATGCACGCAACATCATTGCCTTTTCATAGTATGGATTTCCTTTGTTCCCCCATTCTGTTAGTAGGTCACCCTGCGAGTCGCTTCCCCCAAAGTGTGGATGGAATACTATTTTTGCATCCCGCCGGGCAGCCCATCTTACCAATTCGGGATACCTGAACCCTTCATGGCAAATAACAATTCCAAACTTTACGCCATTCACTTCAAAAATATGCCGTTCGGTACCGGGGACCCATGTATCATCTTCAGTTGGGTCTAATTGGGTTTTTGCCTGGTAGCCTAACACGTCACCCGTATTTGATATAACCTGGGCCACATTTAAAACCCCTTGTGGTGAATGCCAATCCATAGGCAATATAATGGTGATATTATTCTCCGCTGCTATTTTACATGCTTTATCTAATGCTGCCTGCAATTTTACGGGTGAACTAACTTCGGCTTCGAACTCTTCCGTTGGGTAGCCAGGAATATAGGATTCCGGGAAACAGATGATCTCGGCTTGTTTTTCTGCCGCTTCCTTTACCAGTTTTTCAACCTGGGATAACCCATCTTCAATAGATTTTGGATAGGGCGGCGAGGCTATTGCTACTTTCATAGTGTTTGCTAAAATGACAGCTTAAAATAAGCAATAATTTTTGAAACATTCGAAAATAAAAGTAGGATCAGGTAATAAAAAAATCTATATGAAACTTCGTAAATAGCTTACATAAATTGCCAGGCAGGGAATCTACTCAACCTCCGAAGATGTATCCCTTCCCAACTCATTGTGATACGACAATAATCCCAGCTGTGGAGGTACAATCAGTAAGTTGTACAAATACGCCATTTTTCCAATACCCGTTGTTTTCTGCGGTGTACACGTCAGTTCCATTAACTGCTATGCCTGATATTAAAAAATTAGTGGAGTTTACTGCAGGGGCCGGGAGTGTAGTAATAGTCCCATTTTTCCAGTATGCTGCATTTTCCGGGTTGATCCCAGACGTGTAACCGGCAGTATATACATCAGATCCACTTACAGCCAACGCGACCACAGGATCAAGCCCGGGATCGTTAATCATCACAGCAGTACCGTTTTTCCAGTAAACTCCGTTAAAAGCGGGATTATAGTTGTTTATAGTTACAAACCCCGCTACATACACATCGTTCCCGCTTATCTCAATTGCAAAAGCGCTGGCTTTGGTTGAGCCGTCGGAAAGCGTTGTCAACAAACCATTTTTCCAATATGCGGCATAATCCCCCGAAGTGCCGGCTACATACACATCGCTATTATTTACAGCGATGGCACTTGCGCTGCCATATATTGTACTATCACTTAATCTGCTGGCAATGCCGTTTTTCCAGTAATAAGCTACAACGGTGTGTATACCGTTAATGTGAACGGAATCGGTATAACCGGCAACGTATACATCACTGCCGCTTACCGCAATGGCGGTTGCTTCGGTTGATATTGAGCCATTTGAAAGCATTGTGGCAGTTCCGTTTTTCCAATAGGCAGCGGTATTGCTGCCATTTGCATTTTGCAGGTTACCCGTAACATAAACGTCATTGCCGTTAACCGCTATCGCTGTGCATTTGAATCCGGAAAATCCGTTAATCGCTGTTTCAACCCCGTTTTTCCAATAAACATTTCCACTTGCAGTGGTTCCTAAGATATAGACATCTGCCGCAGCAGGCGTGACGGGAGTAACTGGAGTAACAGGGGTAACAGGAGTAACGACAGGAGTTGGCGAACTGCTTTTTTTACAAGCTGCCATTGCAAGCATTGCTAAAATAATTAAAGGAATGTTTTTTTTAAAACTCATGGTTTTTGGATAAGGTTACTGTATTTAGTGGAATAATTTACAAACTAAATAATTTACAAACTATAAAAAGTCAACACTCCTACTGGGTTAAAGGTAAGCCATTTTTTTTGAATTATTAACAGCTTTACTGCTTGTTTACACAAACTACCAAATTTGATACCTTTGCCCACACAATGCAGGGACTAATCATAAAATCAACCGGAAGCTGGTATCAGGTGCAATTACCCAACGGGCAACGTATAGATTGCCGCATTAAGGGGATATTTCGCATAAAAGGCATTACAACTACTAATCCGCTGGCAGTTGGTGATGTAGTTGATATGGAGATGGAGCCCGAACAGGAAACCGGGGTGATCACTAACCTGCACCCGCGCAAAAATTATATCATCCGCAAATCCATCAACCTATCCAAACAGGGGCAGATCATCGCTGCCAACCTCGACCAGGCTTTGCTGGTTGTTACTTTAGCATCGCCGCGTACCTCTTTAGGGTTTATAGACCGCTTCCTGGTAACTGCTGAAGCTTATGACATCCCTGCCAAACTTATTTTTAATAAGCTGGATCTTTTTAGTGATGAAGGATTAGAAATACTGGCAGATTATAAAGCTATTTATGAAAAAGTAGGTTACTCTTGCTATGAAGTTTCGGCGTTAGAAGGAACAAATATTGAACAGGTGCAGGAATTGCTAAAAGATAAAGTAACCTTATTTTCAGGCCATTCGGGCGTTGGGAAATCAAGTTTGATAAATGCTTTACTGCCCGACCTTGACCTGCGTACAAACCAGGTATCCGACTGGAGCGATAAAGGCATGCATACTACCACTTTTGCCGAAATGTTTGAACTGCCACAAGGAGGATTTATTATTGATACCCCCGGCATCCGCGAACTGGGCATTATTGATATAGAAAAACAAGAGCTAAGCCACTTTTTCCCCGAAATGCGCGAACGCATGCACGATTGCCGTTTTTATAACTGCCGGCACATCAACGAGCCGGGCTGTGCTGTGCTAAAAGCATTGGAAAACGGAGAGATAGAACTGTCACGCTATGAAAGCTATCTAAGCATTTATAATGGGAACGATACGCGTGCTTAGTGATTAGAGGTTGGTGATTAGAGATTAGGAAAGCGCTTTTTCTAATCTCTGATCCCTAATCAACTAATCTCTACCCCAGCGCTACCTTAAAATCATGCAGCAAATCATCAATATCCTCAATACCGATAGATAGCCTGATCATCGAATCGGAAATCCCCATTTCTGCTCTTTTTTCAGGACCAATTTCATTAAATATGGTATGGGCCACGGGGATGGCTAATGTGCGGGTATCGCCAAGGTTGCTTGATTTTATTACCAGTTTTAGTTTGTTTAAAAATTCGAAGCAATCAATGCTGTTATCCAATTCGATGCTCATCAGGGCGCCGTATTTCAAAAACAAACGGTGGGCAAGCTTATGCTGAGGATGAGACTCGAGGCCGGGATAATACACCTTTTTAATTAACGGATGGCCTTCGAAAAAGGTGGCCAAGGCAAAAGCATTGTTGCTGGCGCGCTCAAGGCGCAAGGCCAAAGTTTCGGATCCTACCGAGATAGAATGGGCTGCTTCTGGCGATAAAGTGCCCCCAGCATCCCGTAACCCTTTTTTCCTGATTTGCGTAATGCCCAAAACGGCTGGCTTTACCTGTGCTTTAAACCCTTCGAAAATATTAGGAAAATTTTCCCAGTTAAATAAACCGGTATCCGTTACACTGCCGCCGAGGGCGTTGCCATGACCACCGATATATTTAGTTAATGAGTTTATGATTAAGCTTGCCTTTACGTTTACAGGACTAAATAAATAGGGCGAGGTCATGGTATTATCAACTACATAAACAATGCCCTTTTCGGCACAAAGATCGCCGATCTTTTCAAGGTCGGCAATTTGCGTTGCAGGGTTGGCAATGGTTTCCACAAATATCATCCTCGTGTTTTCCTGCACTGCTTTACGCACTTCCTTTATCGAAGTAGCATCAACGAAAGTTATTTCAAGCCCCATGTCAATAAACGATTGGAAAACGCTGCGGGTATTGCCGAATAAGTAGGAGCTGGCTAAAATATGGTCGCCTTGTTTAAACAACGATAGTATGGTCGACGTTATGGCAGCCATTCCGGTGGAAAAAGTAACGGTCGCCATGCCATTTTCCATGGCTGTTATTTTAGTCTCAAGTGCGGTGGTAGTTGGGTTACCCTGCCTGGAGTAAGCATATCCTTTCTTTTTATTCTGGAAGATGTCCACCAGGTCCTGCACATCGTCATAACCATAGGTAACCGAAGTATGGATGGGTTTATGTAATGCGCCGTGTTCCGGCTTGTCTAAACGGTCAGAATGTAATATGGTCGTTGTGAAACCCTTTTTATGAGTCATTTTGTACTATTTATATCTTAAAAGCAATTCAAACTGCGAACTTACTGAAATAGGCAGTAAATCTTGATTAAATTTAAAATTCGTTGGTGCGCTGGTAAGCAGGTTGCATAAAGTTCGTTAAGTTTGGCATTTAACCTGAGTGTTCATAATTTAATTGATATAAACTACTACATGAGAGCCGTAATACAAAGAGTTTCGCACGCAAGCTGTTCAGTCGATAACACGATAACCGGGGCCATTGACGCTGGTTTTTTAGTTTTATTAGGGATTGAAGATGCTGATACCGCAGAAGACCTGCAATGGCTTGCGCAAAAAATTGTAAACCTCCGTGTATTTGGTGATGAAAACGGTTTGATGAATAAAGCATTGGCAGATATTGCCGGTAATATATTACTGATCTCACAGTTTACGCTTTTCGCTCAAACAAAAAAAGGTAACAGGCCTTCATTTATCCGGGCCGCCAGGCCTGATAAGGCAATTCCGCTTTATGAGCAGATGAGTGCCCAACTGGAGTTATTGACCGGCAAAAAGGTGGAAACAGGAATATTCGGTGCGGATATGAAGATCAGTTTGGTGAATGACGGGCCGGTAACAATTATTATGGATACGAAGGACAAAGACAATTATTAGTAGCAGTTGCAGTTTAAAGTAGCAGTTTTTGATATTACTGCAACTGCCACCGCTACTACAACTATAACAGACATGACCATACAAAACGCTCAAAAAACTGTAGATAACTGGATCAAAACTACCGGTATCAGGTATTTTAATGAATTGACCAACACTGCCATTTTAATGGAAGAAGTTGGCGAGGTTGCCCGTATTATGGCAAGGCAATATGGCGAGCAATCATTCAAAAAATCGGATACCGAAGTTAACCTGGCAGATGAAATGGCGGATGTGCTTTTTGTGCTGATATGCCTGGCGAATCAAACAGGTATCGATTTGACCGATGCGCTGGAAAAGAGCCTGGAGAAAAAAAGCATCAGGGATACGGAAAGGCACAGGGATAATGAGAAGTTGAAGTAAGTTTGCAGTATTCTATTGTCATTGCGAGGAGGAACGACGAAGCAATCGCGAACTTTGCATCACGAATATGCAGCACGAATACGTAAAGTTCGCGATTGCCACGCTTCGCTCGCAATGACAATGATGTTTTTATTGGGTTAATTTTATTAACCTATCTCCGTCCAAAATGGGTATAGCAGTTGTCAAATCAACCTGCAGACAAAATTCAATATCCTTTTCGATACCTAATTTTTTAAGGCGTTCGCTGTGGGATGTTTTTTTAAGGTACGCGTTTATATCATGTTCGCCAATTTGGAAAAGGTCGTTGGCGGCAATGGCGGCATCGTCTAATTTAAAATCAAATTCTTTTAGCTGCTCAATCACTGCCCCGGCAAACAGGGTATCTTCCAGGTTGAAATTGTTTTTCCAGCCGGCGCAAACCAGCAAGATATTTTCGTCCCGTGTTTTAAGCCAGTTACACGATGCGGTAAGGTTTAAAAATGAGCCGATCACAATTTTTTTTGCACTGCGCGACAAGTGAAGGGCATGTGTTCCATTGGTAGTGGTAAGCACTACCGTTTTACCGGCAACCTTTTCTTTGGTATAGGAGAACGGCGAATTGCCGAAATCAAACCCTTCCACAACTTTACCGTCACGTTCAGCAGCTAATAGATAATCAGGTCCACTTTCTCGGAAAGCGGCACATTCTTCAACTTCAGATACCGGGATAATTGCCACCGCGCCGTTTTCAATGCCATAACAAATAGAGGAAGTAGCCCTGAAAATATCAATGATCACTACTATATAATCCTCAACACTATAAAGCGGGATGAGGGCAGGGGAGAGGCAAACGTCTAATTGGTTCATTAGTTCATTGGTTCATTAGTTTATTGGTGCACTGGTTCGATAGTTTAGCTATTATTAACCCACATGATTATACCAATGAACTAATGAACCAGTGAACCAATGAACTATTTATTAAACGGCGGTTTTACAATCTTTGCTTTTATTTTGTTGTCCCTGATATTTATAAAAATTTCAGTGCCTTCTTTGGCAAATTCGGTTTTAACATAGCCCATGCCGATGGCTTTTTGCAGGGAGGGTGATTGTGTGCCGGAGGTTACTTTTCCTATAGTATTTCCATCGGCATCAACAATTTCATAATCGTGGCGGGGGATGCCGCGGTCTATCATTTCAAAACCAACCAGCTTACGTTTTATGCCTTCCTGTTTTTGCTGCTGCAATGCTGCCGAATTGGTGAACTCTTTGTTGAATTTGGTTACCCATCCCAAACCGGCTTCTAAGGGCGAAGTGTTGTCATCAATGTCATTCCCGTAAAGGCAAAATCCCATTTCCAAGCGTAAAGTATCGCGTGCGCCAAGGCCGATAGGTTTTATCCCGAAAGGCTCACCGGCTTTAAAAATAGCGTTCCATATTTGTTCAGCATTTGAATTATCAAAATAGATTTCGAAACCGCCCGCGCCGGTATAACCTGTGGCCGATACCAGTACATTATCAACTCCGGCAAACTTTCCTTTTTTAAAGGTGTAATACTCCATCGAGGCCAGGTCAATATCGGTTAAACTTTGCAGGGCTTCGGCGGCCTTCGGGCCTTGTATGGCAAGCAATGAAGTACGTTCGGATATATTTTTCATTTCAACACCGAAAGTATTAAAGCCAGAGATCCATTCCCAATCCTTTTCAATATTCGAGGCATTAACCACCAGCATATAGGTTTTTTCGTCAATCCGGTAAACCAGCAGGTCATCCACTATACCCCCATTTTTATTGGGGAGGCATGAGTACTGTACTTTTCCATCGTACAATTTTGCGGCATCATTGCTGCTCACCTGTTGTATAAGGTCAAGCACATGTTCGCCTTTTAAAATAAACTCACCCATGTGGCTTACATCAAAAACACCAACGCCGTTTCGCACGGTTTCGTGTTCGGCATTAATGCCGACATATTGTACGGGCATATTATAACCTGCAAACGGCACCATTTTGGCGCCTGCTTTTATATGGATATCTGTTAAAGCGGTATTTTTCATCGCGACAAAAGTAATAATGATTTACGATTTAAGAATTACGATTTACGATTTGGATTGTGATGATTTATGAATTACGATTTGCACCATGATAATTTATGATTTGCGCCTTTGATTTACCAATTTAACAAACAAAGCAATAAATCGTAAATCTAAAATCGTAAATCAAACAACGTTGGTATAAAACTCAACAAGGTTTTTGGTAACCTTGTTCATATCATGATGTTCTTCCACAAGCCTGCGGGCGCTAAGGCCCATAGTTTTACAAAATTCTTCATCGGTTATGCAAATCTTTATGGCCTCGTAAAATTCATCCTGGTTGTTGGCAATAATGATATTAACCCCATGATCGTAATTAATGCCTTCGGCGCCCAATGAGGTTGATATGATACATTTTTGCATGGCCATGCCTTCCACAATTTTAACGCGCATACCGCCGCTTGATAACAGGGGAACGATCATGATTGATTTGCTGTTTAAAAATTCGAGTGCGTCATCCACCTCGCCCTGGATAAAAATTTTGCCCATCACCTCGTAATCATCAAAGCGGTCGGGAATATCATTACCGGCTACATAAAAACGTACCCGCAGGTCGCCTTCGGTTAGTTCTTTATGAAAATTTTCGAGGAACCATTCAATCCCTTCGCGGTTAGGCAGCCAATCCAGCGAACCTAAAAAAAACAGGCTCGGAAATTCCGTTTTGCTGAAATCAGGCTTGTAGTGATCAAGGTTTATACCTACCGGCAATATTTCGATAGGTATTTTAGTGCCGTATTCAAGTAATGTACTTTTATCCTGTTCAGTAAATACCGCTATGCCATCAAAATTGTTTAATTGCAGCAGTTCGTAATTCTTTATCCGTTTAGCATGCATTTTAAGGTACGATTTTTTAAACGGATCGTTTTTTTGCTGGGACAGCCGCTCCCATATCTGGTTTTCGATATTATGCGCCCGGTAAATTAGTTTTGCCTTTGTGTTTTTACGTACCGCTGAAAGATATAGCGATACTAAAAGGCCCTCAAATTGGATAATATCAAACGATGTTTTTTTTAATGTCCCGATAAGCAGCCTTTCAAATTCAGGATCATAATACCTGTCGATATTAAAAGAAGTCCTGCTGAATAAATTAACGGCAACTTCAAATACGGATACATTAGTATCAATATCATAAGCCCTGTAATTTATTTTGGAAAGCAAATCGTTATCATCTTCACTGTTTTCGTGGTGATTATTTTTTTTTGCGTTGAGCGCTACCAATGAAACCTCATGCCCCAGGTTTACCAGCCCCCTGATGGTATTGCATACCACTATGGGGTATCCCCCGTTTTGCGGAAACGGCACACGATGGCTTAATATTAGGATATTCAATGGCGCGTTGGTTTTCAACAAAAATAATAATTTGAAGGACTTTCCAAAGGTTTAGACGGTTGATTATGCTTGTTCCCTTAAATAATTACATTAAATCAGCAAAGGAAAACGCCTTATCATTGACCTTACATTGAGAAATTAACCGCTTAAAAAAGTTCCAACTGCGGGTCGGTTACCCTGAAAGTGAGCCGATGGTAGGGGGTAAAGCCTATCTTTAAAATTGTGTCCCTGTGTTTTATTGTGGGATAGCCCTTGTTTTTATGCCAGTCATATTCAGGGTGTTCGGCGGCTATTTGCTTCATGTAATCATCGCGGTAAGTTTTGGCTAATATGGAAGCAGCAGCTATACTTAAATATTTAGCGTCGCCTTCAACAATGCATTGATGAGCAGTGGTTCTATATTTATTAAACCTATTGCCGTCAATGATCAAAAATTGTGGAACAAGTGTAAGCTGGTCAATAGCGCGGTGCATAGCCAGGAATGAGGCATTCAAAATATTGATCTGATCGATCTCCAAATTGTCAACAGATGCAACAGCCCAGGCGATAGCTTTTTGTTGTATTTCGATGCGCAGTTGATACCTTATTTCTTCGTTTAGTTGTTTGGAGTCGTTGAGTAGATCATGCTCAAAATCGTGCGGGAGAATAACTGCTGCCGCGAAAACCGGGCCCGCTAAGCAGCCACGGCCAGCCTCATCACAGCCAGCCTCAATTAATTCATGCTGATACCTGCTTAATAACATTTCGCAAAGATACTTTTTTCCTTTGTTATGCTGAGCAAAGCGAAGGATCTTCTACACCTGTATGTAGGCGACATATCGCTCCGAGAAGATCCTTCACTTCGTTCAGGATGACAAATTAGTCCTGTTTTTGCCCTTATTGGAATTGTCTCAAACAAGTACGTAAAGCTTGTGAATTAACGTTCCAACCTTCCAACAACTCCCCTAAAAAACCCTCAGCGTCAGCAGCGTCACATCATCAATGGGCTTACCTTTTATTACCAGGTTTATGTGGTCCATCAGCAGTTGGTTAAAGTTATCTGCAGAGTGGCTGCCATTTGTTTTTATAAATTCTATCAGGCTTTCTTCGCCCCAGTTTTTGTTCCCCTGGTGTTCATGGTCCATCAAACCATCGGTATAATTTACAATCAGGCTGCCGGGATCAACATAAACTTCGCCCTGGTTAAGGAATGGTAATTCATCAAAAACACCGATCATAGTAGTGCCCAGCTTAAGGGTTACAGCTTTACCCTGCGAAAAAAGGACAGTGGCATTATGCCCGGCATTAATATAATTAAGCTTGCGGGTATGCTGGTTATATTTAGCCAGGAAAAGGGTGATAAACCTTTCGCCTTTTGTATTATTTATTACGATTTTATTTAAGCGGACAACAATATTGGCAAGGTCATCTTCAACTGCCGCCCATGCGTGCAAACTGGCCTGAAAATTTGCCATCAGCAACGCTGCCGAAATTCCTTTACCTGACACATCGGCAATGCACCATAAAAATTCATGATCATTAAGCCGGATAAAATCAAAATAATCGCCACCAATATTTTGGTGGGGAATGTACCTGGCGCTCACCTCAACATTTTTATCCTTATATGCCTTTAAGGGTATGAGCATATTTTGTACTTCCACAGCCAATTCCATTTCCCGCTGAAAACGCTCGGATTGCAGCCTCTCGCGAAACAGCTTTTTGTTTTCGAGCGCTACCACGATCACGTTTACTACGGTTTGAATAAAATTGAGGTCGTTGTTAAGCAATTCGCCCGTGGTGCTAAAATCGCCGATCAGCGCAAAAGCAAGGGCTTTCTTTTTATGATAAATGGGGATAAAATAATCGTACTTTTTAAGCAGCGGGTCTTCATGGTCGGCCAAAGGCGTTGGCCATTTCATTTTGTTTAGTTTAAGGCATGCCTTATGCAATGCCCCAACAGGCTCAATATCACCGCCATATTTTGAGAGCAGAACATAGCTGCCGCTCTTTTCAATTAAAAAGCGAAGTTTGCCAACCTGCAGGTAACTTTTCAAAATAACCTGCAGCATCTGTATCAAAACAGGGGTCCCCGTATCCTTATTAATAGCCTGGGTTACTTCAAGTAATGCGTTTAACTCTGTTTGCCGTTTAAGCAACAAGCGTATTAATTCGTCTTCGGCCGAGATTTCGTCAATATTCTGCATCATTAATTAGAAAGGCTGCCTAAAATAAAGATATTTTTTTTTAAAAGCGTGTACTTTGTGATTTTATATCAAAAGCGTCCCTTAATCCAACAGTTACCAGGTTAAAAGCATATACTAAAAACATAATTGCGAGACCCGGCATAATTGCAAGGTACGGCGAATCCATCACAATATAACCATAATGTTCTTTTATCATACTACCCCATGTGGGCATAGGTGGCTGTGCACCAAACCCCAAAAAGCTTAGCCCGGCTTCTAACAATATAGCCGATGCGAAATTTGATGAGGCAAGCACTAAAATTGGTCCGACAATATTAGGCAAAATATGCCGGGTAATAATACGTGTATTATTAAATCCTAATGACCGTGCCGCCTCAATATACTCCACCTGCTTTAAACTTAACACCTGGCCGCGTACCAGCCGGGCAACTTCAACCCACATAGATAAGCCAACGGCTATAAATATTTGCCATAAGCCCTTACCCAATGCAAACGATATGGCTATAACCAAAAGGAGTGCAGGCAAAGACCAAAGGATATTCATCAGCCAGCTTAAAGCGGCGTCTATCCAGCCGCCAAAATAACCGGCAACCGAGCCAATAGTAACACCAAGCAGCATGCTGATGATTACCGACATTAAGCCTACAGCTAAAGAGATGCGGCTGCCTAATATCAGCCTGCTTAACATATCACGGCCGTAAATATCGGTACCCAGCCAAAATGTTTTGTGGATGATCCCCCAACCTCCCAAAGCAGGAGTTTTTAGACCGTATTTTCCTCCAGATGGAACATAATAGGCTTTTCTTTCAGGTTTATCTTCACCGCCGATATATTCATCAACATAAACAGAATCCTTTGCAACCCGATAACCGGTTATTGGGATATCCCGGTAAAATGATGGCTGTCCGTAAAGCATTTTGGTAAAAATATTAACGGTATCAACAGGTTCCGTTTTAGGCAGGCGCAGCATCATAAATTCCGACCCCGGTTTTTTTATGCTTAGTTGTATGGTCATGTTATTGGCAAACGGCGTTGAATCGGGCATAATTAAATAACCCAGTATGGCTATGAGTATGGTAAGGATGATAAATACCAGGCCGCCAACGGCAATTTTATTGCGTTTAAATATTTTCCAGGTGCGCTGAGAAGGGCTAAGATCAGTCAAATTTTATCAGGTGTTCTTTTTGGTTAAAGATAGAAATTAAAGTTTGCAGTTGCCAGTTTACAGTTAGCAGTTAAAAATTGCAAACTGCTCACTGCAAACTGCCAAACTGCCTACCTCACCATCCTTCCCTTCCAGTGATATTTGCCCTTATTGCCGATTATACCGATATACACAAAATAAATTATGTATAACGGGATAGAAATGATGAGCAACGAGATTAATTTGGGGCGTTTAAAAAATGCGGTTACCGGGAGTAACAATATCAGCTCAAATAAAAATACCAATAAAAACTGCAGGGCGAAAACCTCAAGAAAGGACTTGTTAAAAAAGCCTGCACAAAAATTCAATGATACTGAAACATTAAACAGCCATAAACCTACTACCAGGGCAACTACTTTTTTGTCTTTATATTTTACTGATTTCGATGCCCAGCGGCGCCTTTGCTGCAAAAACTCCTTAAGGTTATGTTTGGCATGTGTAAATACAACGGCATCGTACAATTTTAAAAAGCCAATTTTACCGGGGTAACGCGCGGCTACTTTTTGCAGCAGCAACTCATCATCGCCGGATGCCAGGTCATCAATTCCCTTAAACCCGCCAACTTCATAAAATACATCTTTGCAGTAGGCCAGGTTAGCGCCATTACAGGTTGAGGCATGCCCGTTACCAATAAAAGCGCCGCCGGTAGCAATAAGGGAGTAAAACTCTAAGCTTTGCATCCGCTCAAATAATGATTTTTCTTCAAAATAACTTACCGGAGATGAGATCATTACTGGTGAGTGCATTTCATAATATCCAACAACAGTTGAAAGCCATTTGCTGCCCATCCGGCAATCGGCATCGGTTGCCACCATTAATTCGCCCGAGGATAGTTTTATCGCTTCTGCAAGCGCTTTTTTCTTGTAGGAGTTTAAAGGTTTATCTTCATTCAACTGCAATAACTTTACCCCAAGGCTTGCATAACTGCTAATGATTTCAGAGGTGCGGTCGGTTGAGTGGTCATCAACAATTATTATTTCGGTAAGGTGTTTCGGATAGTCTTGGGCTAAAAGATCTTCAATGGTCAGGTGCATTCTTTCCTCTTCATTACGGGCGGCTATCAATACGGTAACCTTTGTTGTAAAACCCGACAATTTGATTTTTGGGCGCTTTACAGCGTTCCATCCGATTATAATATAGACGGTTACGCACAGGAACAAACCTGTAAGCAACAGCGATAATGTACTAAGCAGTGCGATCAAAGAATTTTAGTTTAAGTACAAATACGGAGCCTAAAATAGCAGGAATAATCAGGTTTATGATATAAATAAGTGAAACAGCCACAAGAATAGCCACCGACTGATCTGTAACATACTTAAACAAGAAGCCCGCCGTAATACCCCTTACGCCAATATCAAGCAAATCTAACGAGGGCATGGCCGATTGGATAAAGAAAAAAACAAACATTACCAGGGACATTTCCAAAATAGGGATTTCAGGTACCAAAAGATGTATAATTAAATAATACTGAAAGGTGAAAACAAAAAAGCGAGCAAGGCAAAACCACATGATGCTTAAAAGCTCTGCGGTTGGGTATTTGCCCATGATATCGAAAAAGCGATGGAATTTTTTAAGGAATTTTATGCTGTTCAGCAGCGATACAAACCATTTGATGTGAAAATAAAAGGTTAGCATCAAGCTCATAAAACCTATGGCTACCACAGTAATTCCCAGCATAAGCCATTGGTTAAGATGGATGAAAGTGTACAAAAACCAAACAGCCGAGCCGGCCCCCAAAACATTTGTAATAACGTTTTGCCCGAATGAACCCACCGCCATGGCAAATACGCCGTGTATCCGCTTCCGGTTGGGCAAAAACATTATCCTGCCGGCATATTCCCCTATCCTGTTAGGCGTAAATACGGCCCAGGTTAAGCCGCAAAAAACAGACTCGATAGCCAGCCATATTGACATGGGCGACAATATCCTTGTTAAATGCCACCATTTTAACGACTCAAGCAACCAATTAACTATCATTAGCAGCACAACAAAAACCATGGTGATGACCACCTTAGTGTAACTGATATGGGCGACCAGGACTTGGAACTTATATAAATTGTTGTCGTTTTTTATTATCCTGTGGTAAATAAACCAGAACGCCAGCCCTAAAATGGCAAGTTTAAGCAGGTAGGAAAGCAGTTTTTTAGTCCGGGCAATCAAAAGCAGAATGTTTTTGCAATGTTACGAATAGAAGTTCATAGTTAATGGTTCATAGTTCATGGCTCATGATTTTTAAGACAAAAATCGCTGTCTGTCCTTTTTACCATGAACTATGAACTATGAACTATGAACTTACCTCAACCGTGGCTTCAAAAACGCAATCGTATTTGCATAAGCATCTTTGGTTGCTTCGCTGTTGTATATCGGGTTGCTTGGGTTAGCGAAACCGTGATCGGCATCGTATTGGTGCAGGTATAATTTTTTGTCGGCCACTTTCATGCTCGAATCAAATTTTGCTACAACTTTTGGGTTTATCCATTGGTCTTTATTTGCAAAATTGCCCAGCACATCGCAATGGAGTGTTTTTAAACGCTTAATGTCCTGCTCGGGCATGCCATAATACATTACACAGGCTACAGCCTGTTTACCTGCAAGCAAGCTGGTTTGCAGGCTCCAGCCACCGCCAAAACACCAGCCGATTGTAGCGATATGGGCTTTTGGGCCAACATAAGCTATAGCGCCTTCGATAATAGCCTTTGCCCTGTCTTCTTTTACGCCCTGCATATATTTGCCTGCATCTTCGCGCGTGGTGGCCACTTTGCCATCGTAAAGGTCAAGGTCTATCACGTTTACATTGCCCAGAGCATTATATATTTTTTCCGATTCCTGTTTAACAAAATCGTTAAGGCCCCACCATTCATGTATCACAAAAAGGTAATTGTTTGTTGGGTTTTTGGCCTTTAGTTCGTAGGCATCAGCTTCTTTGCCATCCGCAGTTTTGTAAGTAATAGCCTTACCTATGCTGCTTTGAAAATGTATTTTCAAAGGGTTTTTATGCGACATTACGAACTCCTTATTAGAAGCCAGCATGGCAAATTGCTTTGTCGCCGATGGATTACTGCAGCAAACTACTTTAGTTTGACTGAAAGCAAATGCACCGCAAAATGTAAGCAGTGTTAAGAGAAAATTTTTTTTCATGATAGTATATTTTATTTGATTTTTTAGTAGCGTTTAATAAATGTTTGAACAACCAATATTAAGGTATTTTTGTTTGATATTATAGATGATTTCACCGATTATTTAAAATGATTTCACCGATTATTATTTTTTTTTTCACCGATTGTTTGAAATGAATACACCGATTGTTATGGATGATTACACCGATTTTGGTTATGGGGTAAGTAATTCCGAAATCGAAATTCCGACTTCCGAAATTTAAAACTATATCTTTATCGCATGGAACCTGAATTTATTACCTATCAAAAATTTAATGACCCTGCTTTGGCGGACGAGCTTGGCGGACAGTTAGAGAATCACCACATAAAGTATTTTATAGAAAAAGAATCCAGGCCGTTTGATCCCACCTATTCTTTTAACGAATCATCAGTAACTCAATATGCTGTAAAAATAAAAAGTAATGACTTTGAAAAAGTAAACCAGTTATTACAGGACGATGAAAGCGAGGATGTCACTGAAATAGGAAAAGATTATTACCTGTACAGTTTTACGGATGATGAGCTGATGGAAGTAATTACAAAAGCCGATGAATGGAGCCCTTTTGATGTTGTACTTGCCCGGAAATTACTTGCTGAAAAAGGTAAGGTTTTAACAGATGAAGCCATAACAACTATCAATGAAAAAAGGATAGAGGAATTAAAAGTACCCGACCCGCCACAGACTTATTGGATTGTTGTTGGCTATGTTTGTGCATTTATCGGCGGGTTATTAGGGATTTTTATTGGCTGGTACCTGATGAACTATAAAAAAACACTACCCAATGGCGAACGCGTTTATGAATATAGTGAGCGC